>Ga0209702_10000356_pt1 | contig 94463 bp, 75 predicted proteins | sample FRY01_FD_187210 | JGI IMG/M metagenome (GOLD analysis project Ga0209702, IMG submission 187210) | Freshwater microbial communities from Lake Fryxell liftoff mats and glacier meltwater in Antarctica - FRY-01 (SPAdes) (version 2) | ecosystem: Environmental > Aquatic > Freshwater > Ice > Glacier... | reverse complement strand
GCTAAAGCACTGCAACGAGCGGCTTGCCAGAATGGACATGAACCCTCCCTGGTCAAATGTTGACACACAACACCAGGAAAGGTCCACGCCTGCAGCATTCTAACGATCAGTAGGGTCACGCCATCGACGTCATGCCTGTACGCGGAAAAGAAACTTAAACGCTGCGCGGTCGTTAAAATTTACGTTCGCCAAAACGCAAAATTCCCGTGGACAACGCCATTCGTGGCAGGAACCGGTGTTCTAAACGCACAAAAGTGGGGTACCAGGAAACGTTTCGGCATGGCTGCGTTTCAGATCGGAGTGGACGATGCCGAACTCTTCGAACGACAGTTCAGCAGTCATGCGACTGCTGACAATCTGATGAATATCCTGAAGTACCACGCCTATAGCCGTCTGCTGATCAACGGTATGCCGTCGCGACCATTCAGTATCAGGACAAAGCTGATTGACGAATTAAAAAACAGGCCGCCGAGCAACAATCTGCGTGACAGTTGCGGTGGCTCTGTGGTACACTTCCCGCATGAGTACTACCAGCTATCTCGATCGCATGTTGCAGCCTGTTACCGAGGCGATGTCTCCTGAATTTGCCACCAAGCTTGTTGGCTTGACGGCGGATTCTGAGTTGTTGTCGCACGTTGAGCAGCTGCGCGGAAAGGCAAATGCCGGCACATTGACGGCTGAGGAAGACGCTGAATATAAGGACTTTGTTGAAGCGGTGGATGTGATTGCCATTCTGCAGTCTAAAGCTCGCTGCGTATTGGCCAACCGAGTCAGCTAATATGGATGCGGCAACCCGAACCATTGTGCGGGATCGGGCCGAAGGTCGATGCGAATACTGCCATCTGCCGGAACTGACACTACGCCGTTCATTCCATTTCATATTGAGCACGTGATTGCTCAGCAGCATCTTGGCGATGACGCTCTGGAGAACCTCACACTCGCGTGTGACCGATGCAACGGGTTCAAAGGGCCTAATCTGTCGAGTGTCGATACTGTGTCAAAGGCCATCGTGCAATTGTTTCATCCGCGTATCGACGTATGGGACGAGCATTTTGTCATGGACGATGGAATCATCATCGGTCGCACAGCGAAAGGACGAGCTACCGCCCGACTTCTCACCATGAATGCCCCACGCCGAGTACAACTGCGACGCGAGTGGATCTTCGGCAGCGAAGACTGACAGCCGGGAAACTATACTTTTCGGGGGAACGAATAAGCCGATGCAGCTCATTGATTCAGAAATGAGCCTTTGACTTGCTAAAAGGAAACGCAGCATCCGGAGACTGACGTCTCGCGGCTCGCCGGGTTCCGGCGAGCAGGAGACGTTAGTCCTTTGATCGTGATTCCTGTGATTTGAGCTGGGAAGCGAATAATGGGACGCAGTGTGCCGGGATAAAACCGGTTTGGAATAGAGAATGAAAGTATCTCACGAGGAAAGTTTAGCCAACGCCTTCGGCCATCAGCGGAGTGGCGGATCGGGGAACCGGCCTGTCTTGAGCGTCCGTGCGAAGGGTAACACAGGCCAGCCAACTCCGGTTCACCGATTTATATTGCGACGGTAGTTGCGTGGAGATCAAATCGGAAAAACTCGTACACGAGAGTTCGATTCGTCAACCACGACGAGGGCACCCCGGCTAAATCCGTCTGATGTTGTTTCGGTGCGGCCGCGACGATTGGTCCCATGTGATCCGGCAGCACGTTTTGGCCACGAACTTGAATCACGCTTGGCCCAGATGCGTCTGTCAATGCGAGCATCGTTCCAAAGTCCAGGTCGTGGGTGAAGACGACGTGACTATTTGATCGTGCCCAGTCCATGATTTCGCGATCCGTTGCTCGCGGATCTCCAATCGCTGAACAATGCACGGAAGCCCAGCCATGTGTGGACAGTGCATTGACCCAATCGGGAGACAGATTCATATCGATCACAATGTGGATGCTCACGCGGTCGCCAGCGGTAGATCACGTTCTTCCATGCGCCACGCTGCATACGCCAGACATTGATCGATGTCTTGTGCTTCGAGGTACGGGTATGCTTTTAGTATTTCTTCCCTTGAGCAGTCGGCCGCAAGTAGCCCAAGGACCGTGGCGACAGTGACTCGCTGACCGCGAATGCACGGCTTGCCACCCATGACGGCCGGGTCCAACGTGATCCGATCAATTTGTGCCATTGGTGAATTCCGGTTCTGGTTGGCGAACAACGATTTGCGATCTATGCGGCGGGCAATTAGCCGTACGCATAGATCGCGCGTTGAACTTTTCCGCTTCGTGGGGCCGCGTGAGAGTTTGCTGAGTGCGGAATCAATGCGGCTCAAAAAGCGACATGTCAGAGATGATACACGCGAAGTGCAGGCGTGCCACTATCAGTGGGGAAGCTGACCCTTCTCGTTTACCTGCCAACACTGCTTTGAATGCACGTCGAATGCAGTCAACCAACCGCCGTTGCAGCAATTTGTATCCAGGCAAATCAAATGGCCAAGGTCCAGAATGTCTGGCTGTGGCGTGTATCCCATGACGGCAATCTTACCTGAACAATGCAGACTTGGAGGGACATAATCCCGAAGCGACAGCCAGCGAAGCGTATGGTCGTCTAAATGCCAAGCGTTACGATCATGTCCTCTGGCTGCGGATCAAAGGTGTCAATCAATGCTGCAAGGGCAATGGAACAGCCGTGGATGTCTCCAATTGCGATGGTTTGTGGAAGTGTCATTCATCGCCCATTTCATGGTGGCTAAAAAATACAAGATTCTGCCTGAACCGAGAATTTTCTGTTCGGCGGCCACTTCAGTGAGAATTCAAAGCGATTCCGCCTCAACAATTCGACAGATTCTATGATCCGCTGTTTCGCGGGTGATCAACAGTCGGTATTTTCTTCTTCGTTAATAAACCAGCCAGCGTGTAAGGATCGTATCGTGTCCCAAGAACTATCAGCCAATCCTGCAGGTCCAGAACAAACCGATCCGCTGCAGACTAATCCAGAGCAAGTTCCGCAGACTAGTCCGTGGTATCGTGATGGATTGCAATTTACCTGTTCGCAATGTGGAGATTGTTGCACCGGGCCGCCGGGAGTTGTCTGGGCCAGTGAAGAAGAACTGCTGGAGATTGCAGAATATCTAGGCAAACCAATCGGTGAAATTCGACTGTTCCATACTCGGATTGTGCGTGGACGTGTTTCACTGACGGAGTTTGCCAATGGAGATTGTACGTTCTTCGACCCTAAGAGCCGGGGATGTACGGTCTACAAATCGCGACCTGTACAGTGTCGTACATGGCCATTCTGGAACTCACATCTCGCGAATGAAACGGCGTGGAAGAAAGTCTGCGAAGTCTGCCCTGGTGCCGGCGAAGGTGCGTTCTTAAGCCTGGAACAAGTCGAAGAGCGCGCGAAGCGAATTGATATGTGAGATCTGGCGAGCGAATCGTGCCGCTAGTGAAACAGTCGATCCACTTTGACATTCAATGAACACGTGCCGCAAATGTCGATCAACAGAGTGTCAGAATGCGGCACAGGTTGATACTCGCCGTCCTGCAGCTTCAGGGCGAGAAGTGTCTCTTTGTCTGGGTCCACGATAAGGTACCATCGAACACCTTCACGCTGGTAAATCTCTTTTTTGAACGTCCGATCCCGATCGCGAGTACTCGGAGAAAGAATCTCCACGACCAACGCCGGTACATTTTCGACATGCCGCTCCGGTGCCGGGCCGCAGATGACAGTCAAATCTGGGCGCAGAATCGTGTCGCGGGAGATGATCCAATCGATTTCGACAAGAACTGCAGCATCGCAGTCAGTAGCATCAATCGCGACGCCAAGAATCTTCGCCAATTGTCCAACCAATTGTGCGTGCCGCCCAAACGGACTGGGTCCCATCGCGATCGCAACGCCATTCCAGAGTTCCCAATCGCCTTGCCAGTGTTGATAGTCATCCACTGTGTAGTGCGGCTGATATTTTGGAGCTGTACTCATGAACGGAACCTCGGGACGGAACACCGGAATTTTGTTGCACGCAATTGTCCAATGCTACTCAGGATCTTGGGCCGCATCAATGCCTGAAATGTCGCATGCCTGTAAAGATCATAGCGATGCCATGTTCGTTGCATGCCGCAATCACTTCGTCATCGTTTTTCGAACCACCTGGCTGAATGGCGGCTTTGATACCAGCCTTGGCAGCGGCATCAATGCCATCGCGGAAGGGAAAGAAAGCATCCGAAGCCACCACGCCACCCTGACTGCGATCGCCGGCTTTATAGGCAGCAATCATGGACGAATCCAGTCGACTCATCTGTCCTGCTCCGGCCCCCAGCAACATGCCGTCCTTCGCAAAAACGATCGCGTTTGATTTCACATAGCGACACACGGCCCATGCGAATTTCAGGTCCGCAAGTTCTTGAGCGGTTGGCTGGCGTGATGTCACAACTTTCCATGCTGCGTCGGATTGCGGTAGATCGTCGCGATCCTGAACGAGCATACCACCGCTCACGCGGCGATAGTCCGGAGACCCACGATCCGCATCGGAAAATTCAACCTGCATCAAGCGCACATTGCTCTTCCACTTTGGTTTCGTCGTCAGAATCTGAATCGCGGCTTCTTCGTAAGCCGGTGCGATAATGGCTTCGATAAATCGACCGGGCGTACACATGGCTTCGGCCGTTGCCACATCGACAGTCCTGTTCAAACCAATGATCGATCCAAACGCGCTGATCGGATCGCCTTCATACGCCTTGTCGAAAGCGATGGCCAAAGTGTCACCGATCGCACAACCGCAGGGATTGTTGTGCTTGATGACGCATGCCGCTGGCTGAGTGTACTCAGAAACGATCGCCTTGGCGGCATCCAGATCAAGTAAATTGTTATATGACAATTCTTTGCCATTCAGCTGTTTGGCGCTGGCGATCGAAGTTGGCGAAGGGGCGTCTTCGACGTAGAACGCAGCTCGCTGGTGCGGGTTTTCGCCGTAACGAAGTTCCTGCTGCAGTCGATACGACATTGACAATCGCGGACCAAAGCTACTTGTTTCGCCGGCATCTTTTGCAGTCACACCGGCCATGTAGTTACTGATGGCTCGATCATAGGTTGCCGTCATTTCAAACGCTGCTGCGGCCAAACGGCGTCGGAAAGCTTCGTCGAGCGAATTCTGTTTCAGGCGATCCAGGACGTCGTTGTATTGAGATGGCTGCGTGACGATCGCCACATGAGCATGATTCTTCGCTGCAGAACGCACCATGGACGGTCCGCCGATATCGATGTTTTCTATCGCTTCGTCGAACGTGACATCCGGCTTCGCCACTGTCTCCTGAAATGGATACAGATTCACAACGACCACCTGAAACGGAATGATCCCGTGAGCTTCAATCGCCTCTGCATCAGACGCCAATGTTGGCCGTCCCAGAATTGCGCCGTGGACTTTTGGATGCAGCGTTTTGACTCGACCATCCATGATTTCCGGAAAGCCCGTATAGCTGGTGACATCAATCACCGGGATCCCGGCCTGCTCCAGAAATTTGCGAGTCCCACCTGTGGAGAGAATTTCGAAACCAAGTTCCGTGAGGCCACGTATAAATGATTCCAAACCTGACTTATCGCTGACACTGACGAGGGCGCGCTGTGGCTGAGAGTTGCTCATTGCGAATTCGAAAACCATTACAAAAGAAGAGATGGGCTCCGGTGGTGTAGCGACGACGGTTACACGTGCTCATCGCATTACATCCGGAACATGCATTGCTCTCCCTTTTTACCATGAATTGGCTCGAATGAACACAAATCTGCAGCAGGAAAGATGCCGCGATGGGCAATCAGGAATCAGGCCAAGGCAGGGCACGTATCAATCTATCCCAATCAGCTTGCCATTGGACAGAAATCCCGCGCGACAGTCGGCGGCATGCTGGATTTTCATTCCGTCTGACCACGAGAACCGACTATCTGCCCAGCCAGGCTGATCAAACGACTTGTCACGAATAGTCACCAACTGGTGAGTTATCGATAGCTAATTCGGTTTTCACGTGTACGATCAGTGGTCGACAGGGAGAGCAAAATCGAATGTGGTACCAAGTCAACGAACAAGTACTGATCCTCCAACTGAATGGCACGCTGCGAGCATTTGCTCTAGACGGGATGCGTGCCCCCCATGTCGAATAAAAAGCCTCACCCTCTGTTCGACAGCCAAAATCGCCGAATTTGTCCGGTCTGCGGAAAGACCGCCTATTCAGTCGCTGGCATTCACCCGCAATGTGCCGTTCGTCGCGAAGACGATATTCGAATGACTCGGCTGCGAGCTACGAAGCAGGAAAATCCCTCCAGCGATTCCGCTCGTCTAAACAGTGACCGCGATGCATGGCAGCGTCTGTGTCCGATCTGCAAAGCTGTGCAACACGCGAAAACTAAGCCCTGCAATTGTCGTCAGACGGTCGCGGTGTCAGGCAGAACTGCCAACAACAAAGGTGACGTATGATGAACAACTTCGTGTTCGGGATTATCGCTGTCGCCATCCTGATTGGCATCATCGTTGTCGTCAGTCGATATTTTTCATTGTGGATACATGCGACGTTCACGGGAACTCGCATTGGTTTGCTGTCGTTGATTTCGATGTCGCTGCGAAAGATAGATCCTGCGCTGATCGTGAAGTGTAAAGTGATGGCCGTGCAGGCGGGACTGCCGCCGATTTCACTTGATGCCATCGAAGCTCAGTTCCTGGCTGGTGGCAACGTTCAGCGAGTCACATTGGCGTTGATCGTGGCTCATCGAGCGGGCATTGATCTGGATTGGGATACAGCGGCCGCCGTCGATCTTGCCGGACGCGATGTACTCGAGGCCGTACAGGTCAGCGTTTATCCCAAAGTCATCATGTGTCCGGACCCGAATTCGACACATGGCGCGACGTTGAACGGCGTCGCCAAAGACGGCATACAGCTCAAGGTTCGCGTTCTCGTCACCGTGCGCACAAATCTTTCACAACTCATAGGCGGAGCGACGGAATCGACCGTGATCGCTCGCGTGGGACAGGGCATCGTCACTGCGATCGGATCTTGCGATAGTTACCGTGACGCACTTACGGATCCACATCGCATCACGCGCCAAGTGCTGTCGCAGGGACTGGATTCTCAAACGGCCTTCGCCATTGTATCGATCGACGTTGCTGATATCGACGTCGGCGACAACATCGGAGCGAGGCTGCAAACTGATCAGGCGGAAGCCGACATTCGCATTGCTCGAGCGTTCTCTGAAAAACGTCGCGCGATGGCTGTGGCACTTGAACAGGAAATGGTGGCCCTCACACGAGAAAACGAAGCCGTGGTGGCGCTGGCCGAAGCTCAGATTCCTCAGGCGATCGCCGCTGCATTCCGCAACGGCCAACTTCGAGCGGGGCAGAAACCCCGCCGCCGCGCCGGATTGATCGAGCAGAAACCACGGACCGTCTGCCGCACTGTTGACACAGTTCGATCAACATCTGCGTTTGTTGAACTCGATTCCTAAAGCGACTTCAACCATGCGGTCAACAGCGTGTGGTAGGAATTCAAGTCGTCTTTGTGAGTCATCTCCGTCACCGTGTGAATGTACTTCACCGGGCACGCCAGTGCGATGGTCTTCACACCGCTGCGGCTTCGCTGAATCATGGCACCGTCCTGTCCGCCACGAGGCAATACTGCTCGCTGACATTTGATTGAGTTGGCCTTTGCGACCGCTTCAAACTGTTCCACTAAGCCGATGTCCGAGATCATTGACGAATCCATCACATGCAGACAAACGCCGTCACCGGCGATGGACACGCGATCTTCATCCGGTACGCCCGGTGTCTTGCAACAGAGAGTTGTGTCACATGCAACGCCGATATCCGGTTCGACTCCAAACGCTGCCGTCTGTGCGCCACGAAGACCGACTTCTTCCTGCACTGTCCAGACGGCATGGATTTCACAGTTATGATGTTGCAACGCTTCGATTGCCTTGATCTGGGCCCAGCAGCCGACCCGATTGTCCAGACATTGACTGACGACAGAATCGCCCACTTCTTCGAAGGGTCCGTCGAGCACCACCATGTCGCCGATGAGAACTTTGCTGCGGACCTGATCGCCTGTCATCCCGAGATCGACGAAGAATTCGGTGACTTCCGGGATCTTCTTTTTCTCGGACTCGCTGGCAATGTGAATCGGCTTGCCGGATGCATTCATGATGCCCGGAAAATCACCATGCGAAGTGCAGACGCGGACCTTGCGAGCAAACAGGTTTCTGGCATCAAACCCACCGACGGGATTGAGACGCAGATAACCCTGCTCATCAATGTGACGCACCAGAAAACCGATCTGATCCATGTGTGCTGCCAACATGACCTTCAACGGCCTGGCTGATGACTTGCCATTTTCGGGACGTGGTTTGCGGAGGCCAATCAGAGAACCCATGGAATCGACAGTGATGCTGTCGAACAACTTATGTTTTGTAACATAGTCATTGATCACCTGGCGAATGCGGTCTTCGCGTCCTGGTACCGAAGGGGTTTGCGTCAACGTCTGCAGCAGTTTCATTCCTGAATCTCACGTGAAAAGTGCCAAAAGTCTGATTGCGAGACCGAATGATCAGCGATTTATGCCTGGCTGGCAACCTATGAACTGCAAAGCTTTTCCAGCCAGCCTTTCTCAACGTTTTTGCTCGCAACTCGCTGACTAGCTGCCGGAATCCAGAAATGGCCTTGAGGCAATTGACGATTAGCTTCTACACTTGAACTTGGCCTACCTCCCGCATCAAAATCCAGCACATTGTCTAAGTCACTTCTGCCATGTCCGTCAACCCGCACCATTATGCCTCATTTCTGACACGCATGGGGCACACAGTACGTGAAGCCAATGGGCTTTTCTGGACCAATCTGCAGCGAGGCGTCTATTCCAGTTTTCCATTTCATCGGGATATTGACGCAGCAGAAGTGAGTTTGGGAAAAGTGCTCGGCCGCGACGGATTAGTCGCTCGGTTCGGATGTCCGATTGATCAGGGAATCGAGAGCTTTCGCGTCACTTGCGACGACCCGAATTATGATTTCCCATCGCTTCGCAGTCGCACGCGGACTCAGGTGCGACGCGGGCTGGAGGTCTGCCGAATCGAACGCGTAGACTTCAGCCTTCTGCAAAAACACGCCATTCCACTGAACGCCGACACGCTGGTGCGACAAGGACGCAAAGTTCCGGCTAACCTTGAGAAGTACTGGACTAACTATTATGAGTCCGCTGCGAAGACTGAAGGGGCTGAAACGTGGGCCGCGTTTGTTGGCGATTCGTTGGCCGCCTACCTGATTTCATTTACAATTGAGGACACTGCGAATCTGTGCATTGTGCGTTCATCGCTTCAATTCCTCGAGGCATTTCCGAACAACGCTTTGTTGTACCGCTTTGTCTACGACCGTATTCGCAGTGACGATATCCGTCAGATTGGATATGGGTACGAATCGATTCAAGCTGGACTCGGATCACTCGATCAATTCAAAAGTGGGATGGGATTTCAAAAGTCTCCTGTCGGCCAGCGCGTCGAACTTGCTGGCTGGGTACGTCTTTTCGTCAACCGGTTTTCTGTTCCGGTCGCACAGAGAATCCTGCGAAAACTAGGGAACGGAGAAACGTCGGCTAAGCTCAAAGGCATCCTCGACTGGCATCAACAGCAGCCAGTTCTGCCTGCCCGCCGTACTAGCCCACGGGCAGCATAGCCAGTTAAGGATCGCTCGCGGTACGGGAGCGAAGCGAATTCCCGACGTCGGTTTTCATGTCCATGTCGAATGAATACCATTTGGCTGACAAGACGGTAGCATCTTGAATGCTGCCGTTAGAAAACAACCAGGCGATTCCGCAAAGCTCCGTGTTTATGACTTCAAGCAACTCGCTCACGCCCATCACGCAGCGAAAGTTATCGCTTACGAAACGCATTGTGTTTCGCACATTGACGGCCGGACTTGTACTCGTAGCGCTCGAACTGATTGGATTGGCCGCACTCTGTTTGGTGCGTGCTGGCTTTTCAATGCAGGGCCTGAAGTTAGAACAACAGTCGATTGCCGAGGGTATTGATGTTCCGGACGGAGCAACAGAAGCATTCCATCCCTATTTGGGATGGGTTCACAATCCGCAGCTTTCAAAGCCTGGAAAATACTCTGGTGGAATCATTCCGACGAACTGGCTTGGATTCCGAGACGACAGTGAGAGCATTTACCATCGATCACCGGACACATACATCATTGGTATTGCCGGTGGATCTGTCGCATGGCAGTTCTCATGGGAAGCCCAGGATGTGCTGCGTGAAAAACTTTCTGCTCATCCATCCTTGAAGGGGCGGCAGATTCAATTTGTTCGGCTTGCGTTGCCGGGTTACAAACAACCGCAGCAACTGATGGCTTATAACTTTCTGTTGACGCTGGGTGCGGAGTTCGATGCGATCATCAACATTGATGGATATAACGAGACAGTTTTAACGATCAGCGAAAACGCACAGTTGAACACGGCGATTTCATATCCACGGGCGTGGCATGGACGAGTCGTCGCGATGGCAGATCCCAGTGTGTCCGCAGATGCAGCCCGGCTGCTGCAACTGCGAGGAAAACGCCAACAGATGGCGAAATCGATTCAGACTTCTATCTGGAGGTGGTCGTATTTCTATAACTTCATCTGGTTGATGCGGGATCGATCCGCATGGACCGAGCAAACAGATCTGGGGCTTAATGTCAGCAAGTCAAAAGTTCACAGTTTTACAACCCACGGCCCTGAAAACCGATTTATAGACGACACGCTTGAAGCGGAAGTCGCGGCAATGTGGCAGCGGTGTTCACTGCAATTGCATTATCTTTGCCAGGCAAACAAAACGTTGTACCTGCACGTCCTGCAGCCGAATCAATACGTCCCCGATTCGAAACCGTTGAGTAAAAAAGAATTGAAAGATTGTTTCGATCCTGATGATGTTTCTGCTCAATTCGTCCCTCGAATGTTCCCGCGTCTTCAGGAGTTGGGACGTGCTTTAGAAGTTGAGGGAGTAGAATTCAGCGATCAGACGAAAGTGTTTTCGGGCGTCGAAGACACTTTGTATGTCGATCCCTGGTGTCACTTCAATCTGGAGGGTAACAGGCTGCTCGGTCTTGCCGTCGCAGATCGACTAGCGCAGATGCTGGATAAAGCTGCGGCAGAAACTGTTGATGCTCAGTAGATTCGACGAAGATGCAGGTCACTGTGGGGAACTTTAAGGTGGCCGATTTGATATATCTTTGCTGTGCAAAACAACGAGACCTGATGCTTTTCGTGCATGGTCTTCAAACCGCAAGACCGCGAACACTTAGTAATGTCGCTACAAATTCCTTCTGATTCGTCCTCGGCGCCTTGCGAAAAGGCCCGACGCTAGCGCGTTCGGCTCACAAGAACTGGCGCTGTCCAATTACGGTACAGAATTGGTCGTCAGCCAAAGGCAGGCATTTTTCAGCAGACGCCGAAACGCGGGCTGCTCGAAGTCACCGACATGTCCCAATGACGTATAGAATGTCGTGCCACCGTCCGCGCGCTTGTTGAGCCATGCGACAGGTTCAGCGTCTGTATCGGGAATCGTACCGATCAACAACGGTGATGCCGCTGGCTGCAGTGGGCTGACTTTGTAGAGCGAACCCATACCCTTTAGCTCCGCAATGTTAATGCCCGCCAGCATAGGATGTTCTGCAGCACCCGCTGCTAACGTGATCGCTGTTTCAGGTCCGGCTCCGTGATGATTTGTGTAGCTGCCGCCGATGACATCGCGATCAAATTCCTGCCAATCGACTCGGCCGTCAGGTGCCGGCTTGTCGCGCAGGCAGAAGGCATGACTTGCCGTTCGAATTCCGATGACGGGCTTCCCCGAAGCTATGAAGTCACGAATAATCTGCAACTGATCCGGCAGCAACGTGCGCCGGCGGACACTGATGAATGCCAGGTCAGCGGACTTCAGTACTTCCAGGCCCGGAATAATGCTGCCATCAACAGCATCGCCGTACACAAGGCTCACCCTGAAATCTTTGCCAAGGTCTTCCGCTGCGAACTTCGTCAGAGAGACCTCTGTCTTGTATTCGGGCTCTGACATCACAACCACAATGTGTTTGCGTTTGTCTTCGCCAAATCGGAATGACTCTCCGCCGACAAAGTCCGTGCTCAGCACAGTCGGGCACCAGTACTGTTCAATGTGCTGAGCGATCAAATCATTGCCCGTGAAGTGCGAAACAAACGGAGCCTTCGCTGGATTGTACATCGTGTCGGTCATGTCGCGCACTAACACGACGTCCTGGCCCTGTCGTACCATTTGTCGGATTGAAAATGGGCGACCCAGCACACACATGTTGGTATGCACGCCCATCACAATCACGTTCGTAATACCGCGCTGCTTCATCAGATAAAACGCTTCACCACTGTCAGTGATGGCGTCCTGTTCTGCGATTTCAATTGCCGGATGCTGACGGCTCCACGCACGATAATTCTTCACCGGAGGATCGCAGTCACAACCGCCGTCCGTATCATCAATCGGCAGCTTTTCACCTTCGCGTGACTTGTCGAGATAACACCAGCGTTCCAGTGGAATCTTCGTTTCAACTACTGGCGCAGACTGCGCCAGTTTGCGTTGAGGAAAGTCTTTGTAGAAGTCCATGGTATCGCTGGGACAGTGAATGATAAACACGCCTTTGGCCCGAGCAGCTCTGATGAGTTCATTCATCTTCGGGGCCATTTCCGCGACGCGCGCTGCGGATTGTTTGCACCAGTGATCATCCCACATGTCGCAGACGACGATGCACGTTTCCTTTGACACCCATTTCAGCGAATTGTCGATCGAATGCCAGCGGTCCGTTTTGGGCTCAACTCTCGTTCGCGTCCGAGCGTTCAGAGTCAATACTTCGTCTGCTTGTGACTGAGCAGGTGAGATGCTGCCGGTAACCAATGCAGATATAACAAACACCGTCGATAGGATGCACTTGAAAATTCGCCAGCTCAGCATTGAAGCATCTCCCGCCGCCTTGACCAAAACAGCCAGTTTGAAAACCGGGTTTCATTTTAACGCGAACTCGGCAGCAGACCAACTGTTGCACGCAATGCCTGAAGAATCGACCGATCGACATCGATCAAACGTATTGTTTGATTCTACTCGATTCCACTGCGGCAGCAGAAATCGGCGAAACACCGCGCAGCAAAAAGGCGGCACCGTTTCTGATAGCCGCCCATTGATGCTTCATCTGAGTCGCGATTGTTTCAGTTCGCTTCCACTGGAACAATGTTCATGCGACGACCGGCCTTGTCAAACAGCACATTGCCATCGCAAAGTGCGAACAGAGTGTAATCCTTGCCCATGCCGACATTGCGGCCGGGATGCCATTTGGTTCCGCATTGACGTGCGAGGATATTTCCGGCAACGACTGGTTCACCGCCGAACTTCTTGATTCCGCGGCGCTGTGCGGTCGAATCGCGACCGTTGCGGCTGGAACCTTGTCCCTTCTTATGAGCCATTTCACTTTGCTCCAACAATTATGACGCGACAAGGCATTTCTGACTGAAAATGCCATGAATCGCTGAGTTTAGGGATGAGGTGAGGTTCGACGTCCGAACGCCATCACCTGCTGATTTTAGGGGAATCGCGTAGTGTGACAACTTTCTCGGGATTTTCAAGAGTTTCATTGCTCTGCAGGCAAGGAGCCTCAATCCGGGGAAGATATTTCATATCTCACTATGTTGCACGCAACGATCAGTTTTCTGGCTTTTCCGCCGGAAGTTCCTTAGGCACGTCCACTTCAGCGTTTCCCGCGTCGGCTGCGGCGGGCTTCTGAGCGTCGGCAAAGCTGACTTTCGCATTGCGTAAGACTTCGTCCATATGATCGATGTTGAGTTTCGCGTCGCGAGCCTGATACTGCCAGTTTGGATAACGGATATCAATCTTTCCGTCACCATCAGTATCAAGATCATCAATGAAGCGAAATTCCTGCTCGTCCTGTTCGAACTCATCGCCTGGCCGAGCAAATCTCTGCACGATGACTTTTTCTTCGACCAGATGGGTGCCATTGGCATCAGTTGAGATGCGATAGGCATTACTGAATCCGGACATGATCACGGAGAAAAAGTCGGCCTTGGGGTTCACATTCCGCCAGACAGCGACACCATAAGTGGCATAGGACAAGGTTAACTCATTTGCCACAGCTTCCGCTTCTTCGACGACTTTCTTACTACCTCTCGAATTCAATCCGTCTGCCGCCGCTTTTGCCTTGGCGACCGTTCGAGCCTCAAATGCAGACGTCGGTCCAGCTGACCAAAGTACCGGAGCTCCAATTTCCCCGATCGCTTCCACACTGTTGTGCATCTTTAACTTCAAACCGCGACGACCGAATTCACGCTGGAAGACGGATTTCTGAATCTCCAGATTGATCTCGTCAACATAAACTTCTTTAATATCGTTGTCTTCTGTTTTCAGGATAAAACGAGGCAACTGCAGAGGCACGGTGACGTTGGGGTCGAGCGCATTTAGCGGATCAAGATTTGGGTCAGCCAGTTTACGACGGAGTTCTTCCGTTTCTGCTCCCGCCAATTCGGTTGGGTCGCGCAGAATCATGCGGTAAACCATGTACCGAACCAGCTCTTTCTTTACGACACCCGTTTTGGGATCTCGAATTTCCAATCGCATCAAGCGAACTGGTTTGTACTGGACTTCGCCAATCCACAGTTCCGGATATCCCGGCCCCAGAATGGGTTCCGTCAATGCACGCGTCTTGCGCGAACCAAGCATTTCATCCACGGACATATCGATGGAACTTGTTCTGGCAAACCCGCTGTCCAGCGGCGCGCCGATTTGCTGACTGATCGCGATACCGGCGACGTTCCACAACAAGATCGCCGCGACCGCTGCTGGTACTCTTCGAACAAACAGATATGGCACCATGTTCCAGGACCCTTCTTATGTCTTCATGTTGAGGCTCTTCAAGCCGGTCAGCCCAACTTTTCAGTCTCAGCGCAGGCGTGTATCGACTGCGTATTTCGCACAATACTGTGGTGATTATCGGCGGACATGTACATCAGTTTTTCCCTGCATCGTCCGATTTGCCGAATTTCAGGGCCGGATAAGCCCTTTTACAGCCACAGCAATCCTCGAGTGACGTCGGCAAATCGCTGTTTTCGGCAAAAATCGCCACCGGAAGATGCTACACGCCGATCGCCTGCTCATATTACAAGGGTTTCAACAGGCGTCACGTTTCGGGACAAATTATGCTGCATCCCGCAGAACGTCTTCCAACACTTTGCGTTTTTTCGTTCGGCGGCGAATCTTATGTACCCAGCCGTCTTCGGTGTCGCTGGTCTCATTAAAAAATGAGCCCGACAGCAGACGGTAGAAGAACAGCAACGCGAACGCTCCGAATACGGCAGCGCAGAACCCTTTGATGCTGATCGGATCAATGGACATGTCGCGCCAAAAAAATAACGCTGTGCCGCAGCCGATCACACTCCCTGCGATGCCAGTCAACATCGTGACAATGGCACCGCCAGGATCTCGGCCTGGCATCACAGCCTTGGCCGCCAGCCCCGTCAGAGTACCGAATCCAACCCAGCGCAGCAGCTCGTTAAGGCTTGTCCGCAGGATTTCAATAACTTCTGCTTCTGTCATGGACGGGCCTCCTGCCCGAGCCTTCGCCAATCGCATGCGGATCAGTGATCTGTTCCGATACATGCTTGTAAAAGCACAACCACCTTTAGCAAGCGCAGCCCGCCCCGACTGCCGTCTCACTAGGTTTGTTTTCGGCAAATCGGAACAAGCTGACCCAGTCCGAAAAGCCTTCTTTTGAGAGTCGCCCGGCATTGTCATCAGCGGTGCGAACTTTCGGCAACTTCTGCCGGTTGATCGAGCTCGTGTCCGGTGGTGGCTCTCGCTGCCGCTGCGCTGAAGCGAGCGGCACGAAATAAATTACCATCGGCGACTTTGAAGCTCAGACCGCCAGATTAACATCATCCATGCCGAAGGTTGCAGATCTGAGGACAGATCTGCTTACGTAGTCCGACCTGTCCCAGGTCGGATTCCTTCGGCCAGGTGATATCTCTGGTAAATCCAATTCAAGTCCGAGACGATACAAGAAGTAGCAGCCTGCAAAATTGAAGACTTCCGGATCCGAGACTACTGCAATGTCCACAATTGACCATTTTCTTGAGTTCGCTTCCTTGTGGACGCCATTCATTGCGGCCACTTTTGGTGTGATCGCCAGCCTGCGGCTGCTCGACTGGTGGCTGCTGCGTCGGCATTCTGAGTTGGAAGGTGTCGGCGTTTCTCTCAGACATCAAGCACCTGCTTTCATCAAACTCAGCACTCTGCCGCGCCATTGTCGAAAACCTGCACGGCGCAGGAATTGAAATCGTCTCGCCAAATTTCATGAACCAACGCATCCTGGCAGAGGGATTGAAGTTTATTTCTCATCCCGATCGACTTGCCGCTGAAGCCAGAAAGCAAAGTACGCCCGAAGAACTGATGTTCGACAAGGCGGAAGTAGCCGAGCAACTGGAAGCTGCTCGCGAAACGCTAAGACTTCAAATTCAACAGCTTGAAGCGAAGGTTGAGCAAGCCGAAGGCGATGAACGAAAACAGATCAAGGCGAAGATTCAATCAAGTAAGGAACGACTCGACAAACTCCTGAAGGTCGAGCCTTCCGAAAACATTCGTCGTGATTGATTGGATTAACAGGCCATGCCAGTTCGCGCCCGATGCTGCGCGCTTTTGCCAGGTGTGACGATCGATCCGATTGCGACGAAACACGACGTTCATCCGATTCTAGCGGGGTCGTTTTATGTGCCTGTTTTTAAACATCGAAGCGGCATATTCGATTCAAAGTAACCAACTGTAAAGGTCTTTGAGTTTCCGCCAGAGTGATTCCTCCGCATTTCTCCGAACATGACATACGGTTGCCTTTAGTCATCAGTTTGTATTTGCTCACACACCAACGTGAACGCCCCGATAAACTGAGGACCTGAATCATCATGTGACTAAGGACACTGTGATATGGCTCGAATTCTGGAATCGTCCGCTGTGAGCGTATCCACCAACGGCATTGACGGAACACTTGTATCAAACGACGCGATGACCAACCTTCCGGATGGATTGTGGGTTCTGTCGCGAAGCGCAGGGGAAAATACCTCGAACCAACGCGTCAATGTCGTTGGCCCGGCATTTACTGTTGGTCGGCATCCGTCAAGCAATCTCTGCCTTTCCGATACGATTGTTTCCGGACGTCACGCCGAAATTCTGACGATCAATCGCGACCTCTTTGTTCGCGATCTCAACAGCACCAACGGCACGTTGCTGAACGGCCGAAAACTTCAGAATCTGACAGGATTGCGTTCGGGCGACGTTCTGCATTTTGGCAGCGTGATGTATACGTTGCAGTCTTCAACAGATGAAAACATGAGTTCTACGATCACAGCAGACGTATCTGCGGAAGCGTTGGCTCATGTGCAGTTCGAAAAGCTGCTGCGACGCCCTGCATTGCGACCTTACTATCAGCCGATTCTGCGTTTGAGCGATAACGCTCGTGTGGGTTTCGAAGTGCTCTCTCGAAGCTATCTGCTGGGACTGGAAACACCCGACAAGATGTTCCGCGTTGCTGCGACTCGCAACGTTGAAGCACAGTTGAGCCAGGTCTGTCGCACGGAAGGCCTGCGTGTTGGCGAATGCCTTGGCAATACACATTTTTATCTCAATACACATCCCATCGAACTGCAGGGCACAGAACTCTTTACTTCTCTGGAACAATTGCGGACCGATTTTCCGGACATGCAGATCGTTCTGGAAGTACACGAAGGAGCCGTAGCATCCAGCCAGGTCCTGCGAAAAGTTCGCGAGGTGACTCGCGACCTGAATATGGGATTGGCCTACGACGATTTTGGTGCTGGCCAGGCTCGCTTGAAAGAACTGTTTGAAGTACCGCCCGACGTATTGAAATTCGACGTGAAGTTTGTTCACGGTCTCAACTTCAGCCCGCCACAACATCGTGCAACGATTCAGTCTTTGATTCGCATCGTACGCGACCTGAATGTTGTGCCGCTGGCAGAAGGTGTTGAGACGCCTGAAGAAGCAGAAATTTGCCGAGAACTGGGCTTTGAACTTGCTCAGGGATATTTGTTCGGCCGCGCGGAAACGGCTTCACACTGGACCTCCAACTGAGAACCCGCATCAATGTTAATGGCACGACCTCAACAATCAAAGCACGCTGATCCCGGGTTACTGGCGGCATTGCTGGCCGGGGAAAATTTCTGGCCATCAGATCCGACGTCTTTGCATGAACTTGGGCTGAACGAACCTTTCATCGAAGGTTTGATTTGTTGCTTGCTGCGCACGTCCGGCAACATGACCGGACGTACGATCGCCAACGAAATCTGTATCCCTTTTCGTATGATTGAAGGGATCATGGAACGCCTGAAGTCACGCCGCATGGTTCTGCACTGCGGCAGTGTCAGCATGAACGACTATATTTTCGGACTGACCGACGAAGGTCGTCGCCGCGCTGAAACTTCTCACGCGGAATGCGCTTACACGGGACCGGCACCAGTACCGCTCAGCGACTATGTGATCTCTGTCGAAGCACAAGCGATCTGCGATCAGCCGATTCGTCGCGAAGAACTGGACGACGCCTTCTTCAACGTGTCAATGTCGGAAGATCTGTTCGACATGATCGGCCCGGCGGTGAACTCTGCCAGCGGGCTTTTCCTTTACGGTGCACCGGGAAACGGGAAATCGACGATTGCTCGTTGTCTGACGCATTGCTTCGGACAGGAAATCTGGATTCCCTACGCACTGATCGACGGACGTGAAATCATTACCCTCTTCGACCCTGCCTATCACGAGGTCGTTGACCAACCGGATGACGGACTTCATTTCGATCGCCGTTGGGTACGAGTTCGCCGACCGACTGTGATTGTCGGCGGAGAGCTGACTTTGGACAGTCTGGAAATTCGTCACGACCCCGTGAGCAATACCAGCGAAGCGCCATTGCAGATGAAAAGCAATTGTGGTTGTCTGCTGATCGACGACTTTGGGCGTCAGCGAGTTTCACCGGAGCAGTTGCTTAATCGCTGGATCGTGCCTTTGGAAAACAAGTACGACTACCTGACGCTGCCAACAGGCAAGAAAATTCAAGTTCCGTTTCAGCAACTGATTATTTTTTCCACCAATCTGGATCCGGCCGATCTTGTTGACGAAGCATTCCTGCGTCGAATTCCGTATCGAATTGAAGTGACTGATCCACAGGAAGATGAAGTGCATCGCCTGTTTCAGATTGCGTCCGAAAAACTGGGATGCACCTACGACCCGGAATCAGTCGAGCATTTGCTGGAAAATTATTATCGCAGTTGCAATCGTCCCATTCGACGTTGCCATGCCCGCGATTTGCTGTTGCAAATTCGAAATTTCTGTATGTACCGAGGCATTCCCTATGAAATGCGACCGGAACATTTTGATCACATCGCAGAATCATTCTTTACTCGTGTTCCTACTCGTCCACTGAATGCGACATTTGAAGAAGCCCTGTCAACCGTTCGGTGAAAGAAGTCATTCGTATGAATCAGACAGAAGTATGTTCAACCGCAGTGATCGGCAATGTTGATCCGTCGCGCGTTGTTCCGGGGGAACTCAAAGAAATCGCGGGCTACCAGCTCATCGAACGCATCGGTGTCGGCGGTTTCGGCGAGGTGTGGCGCGCCGTGGGACCGGGCGGATTTCCAAAGGCAGTAAAGATCCTGTTCGGAAATCTCAGCGGTCTACAAGCAGATACAGAACTCAAATCACTGAACCGCATTCGTGACCTGCGGCATCCTTTTTTGCTGAGCATTGAACGTGTCGAAGTGATCGATGGTCGTGCCATTGTCGTCACCGAACTGGCTGACCGCAGTCTGGATCAGCGATTCCGTGAACTCGCCGCTTCCGGACAACGCGGGGTTGGACGTGATGAACTTTTGCGCTACCTGCGTGATGCTGGACTTCATGTCAGACGAACATGGATTGCAGCACCTGGATATCAAGCCGGAGAACCTGCTGCTGCAGGGGATTCATGCGAAAGTTGGTGACTTCGGACTGACCAAAGCGGTCGGGCACGCGAGCCATTCTCAAATCAGCGGATTCACACCACTATACGCGCCGCCGGAATTGTTCGACGGGCGTCCGGACCGTGGCAGTGATCAATATAGTCTGGCGATTGTCTATCAGACAATGCTCACGGGCACGCCCCCTTTTAACGGCCGAACCCCATCTCAATTGATGGCGCAGCATCTCAAGAGCGCGCCAGATCTGAGCAGCCTGTTGCCATCCGACCGAGCAGTCATCTCGCGAGCTCTTTCGAAGAACCCTCGCACGCGATTTCCAAGTTGTCGGCAGTTCGTTGATGAACTGATGAAGCGCCGGCCGACAAAGTCGCTGAGTAATCAGTCATCGTCGGCAGTGGCAGCGGCCGTAATCGAAACACCGACGAGCATTGCTGGCACAGAAAACATTACCAGCAATCATTCCATGTTACATGGAACAGCCAGCCCGTTGACTCCTATCCAGAGTCAGCCGGAAGACCTGCAGTATCGGCCGACGCTGTTTGTAGGAGTGGGTGGGCTTGGAAATGAGACCATCGTGGCGTTAAATCAGCGACTGCAGCAGCGGTTTCCAAACGCGAAACTGCCTGCAATCCAGTATCTGTGTATTGATACTGACAGTGAAAACATTTCGGTTCTTAGACGACGCAGTGCCGGCAACGGTCGATCGATACCGACAGTTTCCGCGCCACTAAGAACGACGCAGGACTATCGCAAAGAGTCATCAGAACATTTGACGTGGCTTGGTCGCCGCTGGTTGTTCAACATCCCGCGCAGTGGACGAGTCGAAGGCATGCGTCCTCTGGGACGTCTGGCATATGTTGACCACGTGGACGACATTCGTACCGAACTTAAGAGCTGTCTTACAACGTTGCTGAATTCAGAGTCACTTAAACTTACGTCTTTTGAAACTGGATTGCCGCTCGACACAAACAGCATCGACGTGTGTTTTGTCGGCTCAACATCCGGCGGCACTTCCAGTGGTTGCCTCATGGATGTCGCGTGGTTGGTCCGTGAATTGGCCAGCAACGGTCGAATGCTGCCCGTTCGAATTTCGTCGGTGCTGCTGCACGGAACATCTAATAATCGCCAATCCGCAGACATGCAGGATGCCAATACCGTTAGTTTTCTGCAGGAACTGCAACACTTTTCCGTTACAGGCGCACAAAAGCCTGGACTGACATCGAGATTTTCCAATTCGGATATTTCAAAGCCGTTCGATGAAACGACACTCGTACACTTCGGCGACGACCTGTCAGAAAGAGATTTTTCTGAAGGTGTGAATAAAACCGCCGAGTATCTCGAACTCAAAACACTCACGGCCGCACGTCAGGAGATGAACTCCTGGCGCAATCCGGAACGAACCCACATTGAGGAATGCTGTGACACAACGCTGCGTTCATTCGGACTCGCTACGATCAGTGCCGATGCGTGGGAAGTCGCCGATAGCGGGACAGGTCCTTTGGCATCTGCGGCACTTAGTCTTTGGGCGAAGACACCAGTCGAATCACAGGAATCGCCCAATTCAGATGAATGGATATCATTGATCGATCAACTGGGGTTGGGTGAAGAAGCCATCTTACAAACGATACCTGCGGTGCTCGACTTTGGACGCACCCGTCGAATGGATGAGTACGCCAATACGGTCTGGCAAAGAATCGCTCAGGCCAACGCTGAATCATTGACAGAACAGATTACCAACATTGTCAGACAAGACACTTCAACTCCATCCACTGAACGCAATTCTATCGCGGCTTTAATCGAAGAACTTCGAACAGAACAACATCGTAAAGTATCGGGCGATCTGCAGCTAACGGAGACCTTTCTCAGGCAGATGGTGGAGAAAGGCTCACGTCCTGGACATGCCACTTCAGCAATCACAAATTTAACTCGCCAGCTAGGTCAGGCAATCGAGATCTGCGAAACACAACAGCATGATCTTCAGAATGTCTTCCAGAATTTATGCGAATCAAATTCTGCCGGAAGAACAGGACAACCGAATGAAACCAATCATTCTGCGTTGCGAGGACTGTGCCGTCAGTATTGTATGTTGTTCACAGGCCAGGCAATCTGCCAGTTTCTGCTCGGGCGTCTTCAGACGTTTCGCAAGGCACTGCCACAACTGCATGACGCTCGGTTCGCGCCGCTGCGTGATCGGCTGAACCTGCTGGCCATGCAAGTCACCGGTGGTGAACTCAGCAATGCCGCCATGCCACCGCAGATGGTCGAAGGGTTTGAAGCCTCCCTTCAGACCTCAGGGCGGTTTAAGCTGAGCTCACTGCTGGACCGTGATGCAACACCGGCAGACGTCGCGGTGCTCAGGTCTGAGGCAAATAACTTTTTGCTTCTCAGCATGTCGAGGAACTCTGAGTTTTCTGACGACGATGTTGTTGCACGAGGTCGCGAATCGTTTCCTGCCAACGCTCGGCCAAAGCTGCAGAATGTTGGTGGAGGGCAGCGAGTTCTCGCTGTCATTCCAAGTCATCAACCGGCGGATTATTGGAAGTCGATGCTGAAAAGCGAATTTGGTGCATGTGTTTCTACTTGCTCCACGGAAACCGACGGCATCAGCATTGTTTGTGAAACTGAAGGTATTTCAATTCCTGCAGCGATCGACATGCTGACCCACATGCGACCACACGTCCTGGAACTCGCAGGACGACTTCATTCACGCCAGGATGTTCCCTGGTAAAGCTTCGCAGGCAGAGCATAAGGCAATCTGTCTTGTGCCTTCCTGCAGGAATACTCGAATTTCGAAAACCGTCCTGCTACGATTTGGGTGTTGCCCGCCTTTTCCTGGAGCCCACCGAATGTTACGCCCTGTCGTTGCTGTTGCGATCCTTACGTTGTCCTCGATGTCCGCATTTGCACAGCAGATCTGGACTCAACAAGTAGAAATTCAGCCGTCTGTAGAACGTGGGGCTCCCGAGCACTCTACCGAAACGATCGAAACGATCGAACCAGCAATCGCAGATTCTGTGTTTGCGAGCGGTGCGGTTCCCAAGTGGATTTGGGGCGCGGACAACGACAAAAACTACGTCCTGCGAACCACCGTCGAACTGGCCGGTATTAAGTCCGCGCGACTGAAAGCTTCGTGTGATAACGTCGGCACCGTCTTTATCAACGGCACGCGAGTCGCCAGCAGCAGCGAATGGCAGGAGCCGATGGATGCCGACGTCACGGCGTCGATGGTGCCGGGCAAAAATGTGATCGAAGCAGAAGTCGCAAATGAAGGCGGTGTCGCAGCGTTTGTATTGAAGCTAGCCGTGCTCACAAATGATGGAAAAACAATCGAAGTTGTTACGGACGAAACATGGCAAGTTGCTGAGAAGCGAGGCGAAGAATCAGTGCAGAAGGCTGCACTGAGGGCCACTTACGGCGAAGGTCCGTGGAAAAAAGTGTTCGACAACGTCGGCATGACTGGCCGAGTTCCCGCAGGAATGTTTGAGCTGCTGCCAGGCTTTCAAGTCGAAAAACTTTTCACTGTGCCAAAAGAGGAGCTTGGCTCTTGGGTTTGTATCGCGTTCGATAATAAAGGACGGTTGCTGGCGAGCGATCAGGGTGACAAGGGAATCTATCGCATCACGTTGCCCGCAATTGACAAAGATCATCGTAGGACGGGTCTCCAGACCCGTCCTGACACGAATAAAACGAATGCCGATCCGGACGGGTCTGAAGACCCGCCCTACGGAACAGCAGAAACCAAAGTCGAACGCCTCGATTTCTCCAAATGCGAATTCCAACCCTCCGGCGCGCATGGCATGTTGTGGGCGTTTGATTCGCTGTACTTCAGTTGCAATGGCGGTCCAGGCAGCGGGCTTTATCGAGCACGTGACACCGACGGTGATGATGTCTTTGATGAATGCATGAAGCTGAGAGAATTCGGCGGTGGTGGGGAACATGGTCCGCACTCGATTCGACTTTCTCCAGACGGAAAACGTATCTTCGTCATCGCCGGCAATCATACAAAGCCGCCATTCAAGCCAGGGGATGAACTGACAAACAAAGATTTTACCAGCCGTATTCCCACGAACTGGGGTGAAGACCTCTTGTTGCCGCGCATGTGGGACGCAAACGGACACGCTGTGGGGATTCTGGCACCTGGCGGCTGGATTGCCAGCACCGATCCAGACGGCAAGACCTGGGACATCTGGTCGATCGGCTATCGCAATCCCTACGACATGGCATTCAACGCCGACGGCGAATTGTTTGCTTACGACGCTGACATGGAATGGGACGTCGGCATGCCGTGGTACCGACCCACGCGAGTCGTTCATGCGACCAGCGGCAGCGAATTCGGCTGGCGCAGTGGCAGCGGCAAATGGCCAACGTATTACATTGACAGCCTGCCTCCAATGGTTAACATCGGCCCCGGTTCTCCCGTGGGCGTTGAGTTCGGTTATGGCCTGAAATTTCCTGCGAAGTACCAGAAAGCGTTGTTCTGCTGCGACTGGACCTTTGGCACGATGTATGCCATTCACACCGAACCGAACATGAGTTCGTACAAAGCCACGAAGGAAGAATTCCTGTCTCGCAGTCCGCTGCCACTAACCGATGTCGCGGCCGGACCGGATGGCGCGTTGTATTTCTCTGCTGGCGGTCGTGGCACGCAGTCAGAATTATTTCGCGCGATATATGTTGGAAAAGAATCAACATCGCCAACGGAACTTCATGACGCCAGAGATGCGGCAGCACGTTCGCGTCGGAAAGTGCTCGAAGCTGCACACGCTGGTATCGGTCCGAACGGCATGCAGCCTTCCATTGACGGCGAAACTTTTCTGAGTAGTCTGCGAAATGACATCCGCTCAAATGACCACTTCCTCAAGACGGCCTCTCGCAATGCGTTTTATCATTCGACACTCTTTCCGGATTTGATGAATGTCGAATCAATCCGCAGTGCAGATTTTCAGCAGTCAACTCCTGATGAGATGCTGGGTCTTGCCACCGCGTTCTCAAAGGCACCGCTAGCTTCCCTTGGCAAGGCGGAGGCTGAGATGACTGATGTCAAACTGGCACTTCAGCAACTGTGTCTTCGCACGCTGCGACAACTTTCGTTCAGCACGCTAACCAGCGAACAGCAATTGCATCATCTGCGAGCACTCAGTCTTGTCTTCCTGCGACTGGGTGAACCTGACGAATCAACTCGCGCAGACTTCCTGAAACAATTGGAAGAGCAGTTTCCAGCGAGTAACAGCGATGTGAATCGTGAACTCTGCCAGATGCTCGTTTATCTCAAGTCGCCAACTGTGATCGAGAAAACCGTCAAGCTATTGGAAGCAACCTCCATACCAACCGTCACTGACGACATGAAGGATCTGCTGGCTCGGAACCGTGGCTACGGCGGTGCTATTGCGGCGTCTATCGAAAAGGCACCCGATCAGCAGCAAATCTGGTATGCGTTCTGTCTTCGCAACCTTAAAGCAGGCTGGACGATGGAGCAGCGAAAGTCCTACTTCGCCTGGTTCGAACGCGCTCACACATGGGCGGGCGGGGCCAGCTTTCACGGCTTCCTCAATAACATTGAACGCGAGTGCTTTGAAAACGCCAGCGAAAAAGAACGCCTGCTCATCGAAGCCAGCGGAGCCCGCAAGCCATACACTCTGCCGGAAATCCCAAAGCCCACTGGACCAGGCAAAGACTGGACTCTGGAAGAAGTTCGAGGCCTCGCCGCCGATGGTCTGAAGAATCGTAATTTCGAAAACGGACAGAAGATGTTCGCAGCCACTCGCTGCGTGATCTGCCATCGATTCGCGGGAGACGGTGGTGCTACCGGCCCGGACTTGACTCAGCTCGCCGGTCGTTTCAATCTCAATGACCTCACCGAAGCCATCATGGTGCCTAGCAAAGTCATCAGCGATCAGTACAAAGCCAGCACAATAGTGACGGCGGACGGAAAGAGTATCAGCGGTCGCATTCTGTCGGAGAATGATGAGATCCTGGCAATTCTCACTCATCCGGAAGACCCCACAAAGATTATGGAAATTCAGAAGAGCCAAATTGATGATGTGGTGCCGTCGGCGGTTTCGATCATGCCCGCTGATCTGCTGAAACCGCTGAATCAGGACGAAGTTCTTGATCTGCTCGCCTATCTTCTGTCGCGCGGCGACAAAGGCAGCGGTATGTTCAAGAGATGATTTTTGGCGAGCGGCCGGGCGTCAGCCCGCCGGTACAATTGCGGTTTTTGCGTCGATATTTTTGTCCTTGTTCCGAGGCTCCAGCCCCGGAACGAGAATGGATGCCCGCTATATTGAAGTTCGTTGAGCATCATCTGCAATTCGCATCGTACCGGCAAGCTGACGCATGCCGCTCGCCGGTTGTAAACAAATGACACGCATTCTCGTCGCTGAATTCTTGTTGGCCAACGCGGCTGCGTCACGAGATGTTGCCACGTCTATGCTCAACGAAGCCGCAGCAATGTTGACCGCGATTGTGACAGATATCGCTGCACTGCCCAATGTTCATGTGACGGTGCTGCTGAGTTCGGCAACGGATGCATCATTCGCAGCATCGCTAACGAACACGCACGTGCTTCTAGGCGAATTGCAACCAGACATATTGTCGTCGATCCTGCACGGCAAATCGCGGCGGTCAGTGTTCGATGGAGTGCTTCTCATCGCACCGGAATGCGACGGCGTGCTGGTCTCGCTGTTGAAAGCCGTGCAGGAGAAGCATAAGAATCCGCCATGGAGTATAAATCTCGACTGGAGACTCGCCGAGATCTTTGCCGACAAGCGAGCCACCGACGCATGGCTGCGACGACACGACATCGCCACGATCCCAACTAAAACCATCAACGACGCGACAATGCGCAGGCTGCGAAGAACCGCACCGGCAACCGGTCATAACATCGCCGATCAACTCGCAGTGCTGAAACCTCGTGACGGCGCTGGATCCGACGGTGTCGAAGTCGTACTGTTCTGCCAGGTGGATTTTATGGATCTACCGCAACAGGAACACGATGACGATCGATGGCTGCTGCAACCTTTAATGCAAGGCACCACATGTTCCGTTGGCTTTATCGGTGGAGGCCCAAAGGGTCGCACAATAATCCTGCCGCCTGCTCGGCAGAATATCATCACAGTTGACCGCAAGCTGTCGTATCACGGTGGTCAGATTCCCTGCCAGCCGGAAATCGTGGCACGGGTCGAGCCGGTCGCCGCAAAGCTCGCCGATGCGTTTGGCACATTCAGTGGATATGTGGGAGCTGACCTGTTGGTCGATCTGACGGTTCCGCATAACGACGAAACCTCGATCGTCGTCGTGGAAATCAATCCTCGGCTTTGCACAAGTTACATCGGGTATCGAACCTTCGCAGCCGACAATCTGGCGGCGTGGATGCTGCAAACGAACTCAGAAACGAACATTCGTTGGAAGTCAGAGAACGTGATCTTTTCTCCGGGGTGAGTTGCGTAATTATTCGTGCGAAGAGACTAAAGGACCGTCCAGAAATGGTTTCGAAAACGTACGTCAGGCTTTCCAGCCTGACATAAAAAGGAAACCAGTCAGCCTGGAAAGACTGACGTACTTTGTTTCAGGACTGCTCCTCCGCACAATTGCTTTCGCACACGGTCTTGGTAAAGTCAGGCTGCGTAGAGCAAGGCGACCTGTCTGCTCTCTGTCCCACCACTCAAGCAGGCACGCCGCCTGTGCCCCACTTCAGGAGTTTCCGAATGATTACCCGTTGTTTTGTCCTCGCCTTTGTTTCAGTCCTCACTCTTTCCATGGCCACGAGTGCCATCGCCGAAGATGAAAAATGGATCACTCTGTTCGATGGTCAGTCGCTCGACGGATGGGAGAAAATCGGTAACGAGCAAAGTGTCTGGGAAGTCAAAGACGGATCGATCAACGGATCTGGTCCCGCATCAATGCTGGTCAGCACCAAAGGGCCATACAAAAATTTCCGCTACCGCGCTGAAGTGAAGATCAATGATCATGGCAATTCAGGTCTGTACTTCCGCACAACGCGAAAGCCCGGCTTCAGCGACGGCCACGAAGCGCAAATCAACAGCACTCATACCGATCCGATTCGCACGGGTTCTTTGTATGGCATGTGCCATGTTTATGATGAACTGGTCAAACCAGACACCTGGTTCACTTACGAAATTGAATGTCGCGACGACGTCTGGCGCGGCCGTGAAATGACACGCATCAAGTTCAACGTCGATGGCAAGGAACTGTACGAGTACCTGGATTTTTCCAAGGCGTTCAAAGACGGACACTTTGCATTCCAGCAGCACGATCCAGGCAGCAAAGTCAGCATTCGCAAAGTCGAAGTCCTGCCATTGGCCGACTAACACTTTATCGTAGTACAGGCGGTGGTTCGCCTGTTGTAACTCCCCACGCTTTACGAAAGACCTGACTATGAAACGCAACTTTATTTTTGCTTCGCTGCTGGCAACTGTGGCATTTATGACTGCTGTGCGAGCTGCTGACGAATCGAAATTCGCTGATCTGTTCAACGGCAAAAACCTTGATGGATTTCATCAGAGAAATGGCACGGCGAAATACACCGTCGAAGGCGACTGCATCGTCGGCAAGACGTCCGAAGGTAGCCCGAACTCGTTCCTGTGTACCGACAAACTGTATGGTGATTTCGAACTGAAGTTCGACGTTAAGGTTGCCACAGAGCTCAATTCCGGCGTACAGATTCGATCTCAGAGTGTCGATGACAAACCTGAAGGTCGAGTTAACGGACCGCAGGTCGAAATTTCCCTCGATAAAATGGCTGGCTATATTTATGGCGAAGGCCTGCCTGGTGGCTGGATGGTTGCTGATGCGGATCGCAAGCCACACGATCACTTCAAAGATGGCGAGTGGAATTCTTATCGCATCCTGGCAAAGGGCAATCGAATTCAGACCTGGATCAACGATCAGCCGATCGCTGATCTGACTCACGAAGAACGATTTAAGACGCACCCGAAAGGATTCATTGGTTTGCAGGTTCACGGCATCGGTGCCGGTCAGGGCCCATACGAAGTTCGATGGCGGAATTTGAAGATTCGAGGGCTTGCAGAATAAATAGTGCGCAATTTACGAGCCCGCGACCGGCCTGCTCTTTGTCATGGGATAGTCGTTCCGTCTTTCGGTCAAGCAGCGACACACTGGAAACTATCCCATTTTTTTTTGCTGTAATCGGGGCACCCTACAATTCGAGACAGGCCCGCGATTTCGCACCACACCCTGCTCGCATCTCTGAAGTGCATCTCACAATATTTTCAGTGGATGGCCCCTAGTTTGTTCGTTTCGTGGTTTATGCGGTGTTTGGCAGAACCGATCGCTCGGCGAGGAAATTTAGAGGACAAGGTTTCCGGCCGATTTTTGGGGGGAAGATTTCGCGCGCAGCCGCTTCTGGATGAAACGGCGATTGTGGCCTGCATGGCGTATGTGGATTCGAATCCGATCCGAGCGGGGATCGCGGAAACTCCGGAGACCAGCGACTTTACCAGCGTGAAAGAACGTATTGAAGATCGTGCGTCTGCGGCTGAAGTTTCGACCTCGGATGCTCAAGATCATCGTATCGAACACGGTGAGAAAGCCGGCTGGTTGGCTCCGATACCGCTGGAAGCGAAGCGTAATAAAGTGCGTGAGAAGGAGACCGATCGTCGAGCGGGCAACAAGGGTTGTCTGCCGATGTCGCTGGATGATTATCTGGAATTGCTGGACTGGACCGGTCGTCAGTTCCGAACAGCACGGACAAGCGTGGCGCGATTCCAGCGGCGTATGCTCCGATTCCGGATCGTCTGGATTGCAGCGAAGACATGTGGTTCGATCTGGTGAAGAACTTCCGTAAACGCTTCTGCAATGAGGCGGGATCTCTGCTCTCCGTCCGCGCGTTCCGTTCGAAGCGTCGAGAACGCCGATGTCAGGCCGCGACTGCCTGAGCCAGAACTGCGGAGAAGGTTTCGAAAGAAGTGTCTTTCAGTTTGCTGGAGAAAAATAGGTGGGTGGCACAATTGTTTCTGGAAGTCTCATTCGCTGGACGAACTCGCGGGGCACTTGCGTATCGATCAATTAGACCATTGCCTGTTGCAAGGATCTGAAGGCTGCCAGTTTGTTGATGCGCTCGTCGGCACCAATCAGCACAACAATCCGAAGTTCTTTGTTCAGAAGAAGCGTCCTGATTCACGGCAGTTTGCATTCTGCCGTGCGTTATTTGAGCATCTGACTCTCAAAACAGGTGCATTTGCCGCAATATCAAGGCTTAGGACTGAACGCCAACAAATGAATCGTGCGTTTGCCGCCGAATTTCTTGCTCCATATGATTTACTAAAGATTGACCTGTCCGGTACGTCGATCTCCGAAGATGAAGTCGATGACTTGGCACAGGCCTATGGGGTTTCTGCATTCGTAGTACGCCATCAAATTGAGAATCATCGTCTCGCCAGGGTTTCTACCTAAACACGGTAACGGAAGAACATCACGACTGCTGTCAACGCTCTGCGGCGAGCTCGGTCCGAGCCTGCTTGCCCGTGCGCACAGCAGGCTATTCGCCGGTGTCTGCGGGAGAATCATCAAGTCTTTTCAGCACGCTGTCCACTCGCTCGTCAAACAGCACTTGCCATTCCGGTGCAACGATGCAGTCACAGTCTTCCTGAGCGTAGCCTGTATTCTTGCGTTGCTTTTCCGTCGGCAGGTAATAGATGTAGCCGTTTGTGTAACCAGCGACAAAGGTATTCGGTGCAGGTGAGCGCTTCTTGATGGCCAAACCTATCTCGACAGTGAGTTCTCCGCCAAACGTCACCAACACGAAATCGCCGATGCGAATGCCACTGATCTCCACATTCACGGTCTGCATTGCTGATTCCTGATTCTGCTTCAGATGCATCTTGAGCAAATTCAGATTCGTCTGCAGTCGTGTCAATTGTTCCATCGCATGAATGTTCTGCATATACGCATCCAGATTGGCTCGATTGACTTCATCCAACTTGACCAATCCGTCTCGCCCTTGCGCCTTCTCATGCAAATATCGCTGACTGTAATAAGCCGGAAAATCTTCCGACACTTTATGCTGCACGTACAGCGGCAGAAATGTCTTGAGGCTGATGTCCGTGCCTCGCAGTGATTGCACAATCTGCGATTGCTCCGCCTGAATCGATTCCATGCGGTGTTCCAAATCTGCGCCGCGAGGCAGTGCAATGATTTCACTGATAACCTTAAGCGTCGAAGTCTCACGAGGCTGAATCTGTCGCGCGGCCTGAAGTGTGCTGAGTCCCAGTTGATTGCCGTAATGTTCGGTATCGTGGACTTGTTGCACCATCTTGTACATCGCCGGATTGATGTCTCCCGCGCAGCCCTGCACAAAAAATGCCATCACGTTTTCACCAAGATTTTGTTCAATAGCTTTTGACGCGAAGCCGGGAAAATCAGCCGTATTGCCGCCACTCGGAACTCCATGAATCGGATGGCAGGCAAAGTTGTAAAGCAGCGCGAGCGGTGTGCCATCGGTACGATCCAGTCGCAGGATGCCAATTTCCGGATCGACAGGACCAACGGATTCCACATCTTCATCACGCGGCATGGAGTACGCGCGACGCATATCGACTTCACTACCATCCTTCATGGTCAATCGGCGATTTTCCATGATGCGATCTTCATGGCCGCGTCCCGTCCCGATTCGGACGGGAACCATTGCCGCCACGGCGTCTTTGACGGCCTGAATTGTCAGTTGGTCCGTGTCACCGCGAACCACGCTATGACAGTGGCTGGCGTTGACGAGAATGTTTTCCGGATCAATGCCGTGCTTCTGCAATTCTGCGCGAACAGTGGGGAGATAAGTATTCCCGATGCGTCCGATCCCGCCAATCGCCACGGCATCCACCGTGATGATGACGGCCGTTTTGCTGCCATCAGAAATCGCCAACGCTTTGACGTATGAAGGATCATTCACCGGACCGGCTTCGTAGTCCGTGATGTCTGCTTTGGCTGTTCCAGCGCGAAGCGTTGCCGCAGGATTCGCGGCAGCAGGTTCAGCGATTTCATCCATCGCAGCTGTTGTGCGAAGCGTCGTTAGAGTCAGGACGATTGCAAAATATGTCAAATTGCTTGGCAGTGTTCTCACGTGAAAAACTCCAATGGAGATGAGTCGTTGATTGCCTGAACCGTTCACTTCATTTCGTTCAGCGGTCGGTGAATCTTAGTTGTCCGTGTGCCAAAGTGCGACCTTACCGCTGCTTTAACCCGGTAGCATCAATTCTTGTCGTGACGTAAATTCCGTCACACGGGTTTGGTCATGCGCAGAATGATTCATCAATCTGATAACTCTGAAAACAGGATGTACCTTATATGTTAATTTCCATCGGTGCCAGTCGTGATAACTGTGTTGATGCAGGTCGCCGAAGCGTTCTGAAAGCTGGCCTGCTGGCCATGGGCGGCTTGATGTTTCGAGGAATTGCCATGGGAAAGACCTCGGCGGACGATATCACGGCGACGTTTTCCATCGTCGCGGTTGATCCCGAGAGCGGTGTCTGCGGTGCGGCGGTGGCGAGCAAGTATCCGGCGGTAGGTCGCGTGGTTCCGTATGTTCGAGCCGACGTCGGTGCTTTTTGTACTCAGCATTATCATGTGCCGACTTGGGGCGAGCCTGCTTTGGATATGTTGCAGCAAGGGAAGAGTCCAGACGCTGTCATTAAAGAACTACTGCAGGACGACAAGGACGCCGAAGTCCGCCAACTTGCCATCATAGATATGCAGGGACGAACGGCCGTTCACAATCCTACGAATGCCGGAGTCGCCAGCCGTTACTGGGGTGCGATGACGGGACGTTTTTACAGTTGTCAGGGAAACACTCTCACGGGACGCAGCGTGATCGTTGATATGGCTGCGGCGTATGAAGACACAGAAGGTAGTCTCACTGATCGGCTGATGGCTGCATTGATCGCGGCTGACTGTGCTGGCGGAGATCATCGCGGTCGGCTGGCTGCCGGCATTCGAGTCGCGAAGCGCGGAGTTGAAGGCGATTGGTTTTCACTGCACATTGATGAAAGCGATGACGCAGTATTGGAACTCGCAAAGAAATACGCAGACCTGAAACACGAAGCCAAAGGTAAGTGGCGTGGTGGTCAGTTGCCTTTTGAGAACCCGTGTCCGAAGCGCATTGTGCCGGTCGCACCAGCAATTCGTAAGGCGAATTTGGCGTGTCCGATTGGCCTCAAAGAACGATGACATTGGCCGCCACACAGGCACCGCCAGTTGGAGTCCAGCCTTTAGGCTACTGCGATTCTACCTGCAAGTCAGGACAATCCCAACTGCTCGGACGCAGGCCAAAGCCTGTACTCCAGCGCTGCGATTCCGTTGACTCGGCGTCCGATTGAGATAAAAACGCTGGGAAGTGGTGCCACTATGTCAATGCGTCAAGATGCACGTCTCGGTGCATGGAACCGGCTGCACATGTGGCACCGGCTGCACATGGCACCGGCTGTAATCGATTTGAAGTTCTGCGCAAATTCCTGGTAAGTAATTTTCGGTTCTTGCCACCTTAAATGCTCTTGCCACTTTAAATGCTCTGCTCCCTTAAATGCTCTTTCAGCATCCCCGGCTCGCCAAACGCATTCTGCAACACCAACGCTGAAAAGTACAACTGCCGATCAAGCACTGTGCGGGAAAACCTCAGCCGTCAATCCCGGAAGATTCGGAACAATCAGAGCGGCAGTTTTACGAGATTACCGTCGTTGTCACCTGTCAGGATCATGCTTTCCATGGGATGCACAGCGATGGCCATAATCCATCCGTTGCTCGCGGCAGGATGTTCGATCACATGCAGGGTGTCCGCCTGAATGACGCGAATTCGCCCGTCTCGGCATCCGACGATGATTGAGTGTCCGTCTTTTGTCCATGCAAGCGTCGTAACCCCTGACGGCAGGCGTCGGAATCTTACCATGCGGCCGATCGTGGGCTGCCATAGTCTCACAGTCTTGTCTTCGCTGCCCGTGGCAATCATTGGTAATGCGTCGCCGGTGTTGGGACGCTCCGCAAGACAAGTTATTGGCTGAGTGTGATTTGTCAACGAGCGAACGAAATTGCCTTGTTCACAGTTCCAGACACGAATTGACTGGTCAAGCCCGCAGCTGACAAGCGAGACATCGTTGCTGAGGAATGTGAGTGCCGTCACTGGCCGTGAATGCCCCGTCAATACACTCTTCGTGCCCCCCGATGGACTATCTAACAGAACCACAGAATGATCATGACATCCGACCGCCAGCGCATAGCCTGAAGGACTGAAACTCGCTGTGTAGGCGATGTCATCCGAAAACGATTGCGACCAGAGCAACTCTCGCGAAGGCCAGGAATACAATCCGATCCACGCCGATTCGCCCGGATTGCCGCCAACAATGGCAAGCTTAGATTCATCGGGTGACAACACAACATCGTGTACGTTGCGACACAGCACTTCCACGGTATGCTCGACGGACAAATCGCTCCACCTTCGAATGCGAACACCGGATTGTGAGCCGTCGATTGCCGTAAGTCCGTCAGAAGTTATTGCGACGCAAGTAATCGGCGGCAGTGCGCCGTCACGATCATCCGCGTTTGCCGAATGAGTATTGAACAAGACGCTGAGTGCGAGACAGGCCATGATTCCACACAGAAAAATCCGCCCGTCATAAATCATGACAAAAGTTCCTGAATCACGCGTGCGTCGTCAGCCGCCAGACGCACTGGACGACCAGTCTCTGTTTGCAGTTGGCCGGCCGGATCAAGACCCAGCAGCGTGTAGATCGTGCAAACCAGATCCGCTGGCGTGACTGGTCGATCCGCCGGGGACTCGCCAGTGGCATCACTGGCACCGATCACCTGTCCGCCGCGTACTCCGCCGCCCGCCAGAGCCACGCTGAAGACGCGCGGCCAGTGGTCTCGCCCGCCAGCCGTGTTGATCTTTGGCGTCCGTCCGAATTCGCCCATCACCACAATCAATGTTTCGTCCAGCAAACGCCGGTCGCGCAGATCATCAATGAGCGCGGACAGTGCCAGGTCCAGAGAAGGAATCAGACCGACGCCGATTTTTGCGCCGGTGTAACCCTCTTTCAGTCGAGTATAAAGACTATCGTGCGTATCCCAGCCGTGATGATTGACGGTCACAAATCGAACTCCACGTTCTACCAATCGTCTGGCAAGCAGGCAACTTTGACCGACAGTTCTGGAACCGTATCGTTGTCGAGTTTCCGCTGACTCTTCTTCCAGGCGAAACGCTGATGCTGCGTCCGCCGCCGTGACCATGCGGAAGGCCTGATCCATGTCTGTCAGTGCATCGCCAGAATGCCAACGTGCCAACTGATCCGCGAATGCTCGGCGGCGATCAATGCGTTCCAGCGTCAGATTTGCGGCCAGATCAAGGTCTCGCACTCGGAAGTCTGTCTTCGCAGGATCGGCACCTAACGAAAATGGACCAAACTCACTCGGCAGAAATCCAGCACCGCTGAACTTCGCTCCACCGACACGATAATCCGGAATCGCCACATTGTTCGGCAGATTGGATGTCTTTGATCGCAGCCGTTGATTCGCTACTGCATGAAACGACGGATACTGCAGCACGGGCGTTGGGCGGTAACCAGTCAGCAGATAATGCGTCCCAAGGTTATGCTCTCCAAGCGGCGAAGTCATCGATCGAATCACCGCGATGTCATTCATTCTCTGCGCGGTCTGTGGCATGCATTCACTGACGAAGATTCCAGGCACTGCTGTCGCGATGGCTTCAAGTGGTCCGCGTACTTCTTTCGCCGCGTTTGGCTTCAGATCGAAAGTTTCCAAATGGCTGGGACCGCCGTCCAGCCAGATCAGAATGCACGACTTAGCAGAACGTTGAGCATCAACTGGGGCCGCGTTCACGCCATTCCATTGAGACAGGCCGATGCCGAGCCCCGTCAATTGCCCGAGTCGCAGAACTCCGCGACGGCTGAGCCCATCGCATCGATTGTGTGGTGTTGCGATCATGTTCTCAGGGTGTGCTTTCTGGGTTTCTGAGCCGACAGCGCTAGCTGCAGGCCTGGTGTTCGCGATGTTTTTCAATGAACGGTCCGACGGTAGCGCATTTTGAAGTTGTGATACTTGAAATCCCAGGCGAGGAACTGTTGGAAAATTATTGTTCGAGCGATCCTTAACGATTGGTACAGAACTCTTCACTGTTGAGCAAACTCCAGACAAAATCCTGTGCGATGTCTGCAAAGTGTGAAGAATCAGCGTCCTCTGAAAATTGGCTCTTCCAATATGTCATTTCAGAATCCAGCGGTGGCCGCGAAAACGCTCGCAAATAGAAATCGAGAATCAGCGATTCCGCAGCCCGACCAGACTTCACTGCCTGCATCAGTGTACCGTCTTCCGCCGACAATCGGGCATTCAGCACATCACCATTTAGTAGTTGCAACTGCACAGCCACATCCGTGCGGTCGACGACTGACGATTCGCAGGCTTCCGGGCAACGCCCCAACAAATCCAGCGGCTGCGATGCATTCACCAATCCGGCAAACGAGACCGCGCGGTCATTCGCAACCCCCGACGATGACACGCCCGTGACATCAGCAACAGCATCCAGAAAAACTACCGGTGACATTGGTTTGGGTATTGCGGCCACATAAAATTCTGCCGTTGTTGAGGAATCTGAATTCGCGATCGCTCGGCGTGCATAGACATCACTGGTGCAGATTCTGCGTATCAGATGTCTCAACTTGAATTCATGACTGGTAAGATCTTTGGCCATCCAATCGAGCAATTCCGGATGAGTCGCCGGATTCGTGACGCGCAGATCATCGACGGGGTCTACGAGACCTCGCCCCATCAAATGACTCCAGACGCGGTTCGCCATAGCGTTGCTGAAGTAAGCATTTTTATCCGACGTCAACCAGTGAGTGAATTCCATTCTATAGTTGTTCTCCGACGACAGAAATGGACCTCCCGGAATCTTCGCGACTGCAGGTTCGCCGGTGCCGGGATGAATCACTTCGCCGGTCGTCGATTCGCGAACCACGGCACCACGCTTCATGCGAGCAAAGATCGCCGCCAATCCGTGGTAATCGTCCTGAGTCCACGCATCGAGTGGATGATCGTGACAGTTGGCACATTGCAGGCGGACACCCATAAAAACGTGACTGACGAATTCTGCCTGGCCACGTGCGTCGCCCGCAACATTGTAGAAATTCGCAGGACCAGATTCGCTTGTTGATCCGGCGGCCAGCAAAAGTTGGCTGGCAACTTCGTTCAGCGGCACATCGTGACGAACACAATCGTGCAGCCAGTCATAATAGACTTTCGCGGCAGCGGGATTACCTTTGGCTTGCGGGACTCGCAGCAGCATCGCCAGACGATATGTCCAGAAGTCACTGAATTCGTCCGACAGCAAAAGATGGTCTACGAGTTCCGATCTTTTGTCCATGGCGGCACTGTCAATGAATTGCTCCACAGCCGATGGGCTCGGAAGACGACCGGTCAGATCCAGTGTCAGTCGGCGTACGAAACCAGCGTCGTCGATTGTTGGTGCTGCCGCCAGTCCCAATTCTTCCAGTCGCAGATCTATGAAAGTATCAATGCCTGTGGGTGCTTTTGCCACGTCGGCGAGTGTTGATGACTTACCGTTACCCACCCACGGAAAGAGCAATTCCAAAGGCTGCACCTGGTCCAGATACCGAGCCATAATCAAATGTCGCCCCGGCCGCTGCAATTCCGCAACACCATGTTCGTCGATGCTGATACCGTCTGGATCGTTGGGTGTTAGAATCGTCCACGGCAGCACATTGACAACTGAGCCATCACTGAACTTCGCAGTTGCGTTAAGTTTGAAGGAGCGCGTTTCACTGTTGCTGTTTTCACCACGATCGACCGCCTCACTTTTAAGTGTGAATTCCGCCAATCGCCGAGACTCCGTGCGCCGACTGCCCTGTTCAATCCATCGTTGCAGAGTCTTGTAGTCGAGACCATCAAGTTGCAGTCGTGTGCCGCCTTCATGACTAAGTTGTTCCGTTGGTTTCAACAACAGCAGGCTCAATTCACTTTTTCGCCGATCGATCCGCCGACCTTCCAGTGCAAGGGTAATTTCAGAAAAATCAGATCCTGGACGACTTCCGTACAGCGACAGATGAAACCCACCACGTCCCGCCGCTGCTCCATGACAGGCCCCGGAATTGCATCCGGCCTTCGTCAAAATGGGCATGATCTGTGTGTTAAAATCCACGGCGTCAGAATTCACACGGTCAGAAGCAACAGTCTCGTGCGACTGTTGATCGATTAAAACAGCAAAGCTCAAGCACAACCAGAACATACAACCCCCAAGTAACTCGGTACTCCGTTATTCCGGCTTCGGTTCAACTTTCTCAGCCACAAACTCTTTCGCCCATTTCGTCAGGTAGTCCTGACACTTCGATGTTCCGTAATTCTCAAGCTTATCTGCAGCAATAATGCGACGCGCGACATCACCAACATCCACACGGAAGTCTGCATGTTCCGCCGCGAAGTCCTCAACTTTCTTCGCCGCCACAATCACTTCGTCATCCGTTGCCGTCTTTTGAATCACAGGACTTAGCATTGTTCGAATCTGAGGATGTTGAGGCGGCGCGGCTCCTTCGCGTGGCTTTGCGCCGTCTCGTTGCTTCATCGTCGTGGCATCACTGCGCTGCTGTGGCTGATAATCCGCAACATTCGGTACAACGTCCTCGCCAAGCACATCTGCGATCACTTTGAAGATCTTTGGCCCATCAACCTCGATGCTCGGCTGAACCAGGGCAAAGTTAGCAGTCACTAAGTTGTCCTTTGCAACCAGCACTGTCAAAGCGACATTGCGATTCAATCCGTACGAGCCTGGACCTTCCTTGCCATCAACAGAAATCCCCTTGCGAATCTGTTTGGGAAAGTACTGCGGAATTCGATTCATCCAGTCCGCAGTTTCTGTGGGATCGTCCGTTAGAAAGACCAGACTTCCGGTAATCTTTTCGCCACTTCGATCCTCAACCAGTCGCATCACTAGATTCGAAAGACCAAAGGCCGGACGACTTCGTTCATGCACGAAGATCAGCACGCAGGGTTTTGATGCTTTTTCATCGACGACATCGATCTTCTTGTCCGCATCGTCGCCGAGCACACCGGTCATCACAAATGGCACTAACTTCTCGCCAGGCTGCGGGCCGGAAAACACCGACTCATCTGCGGCTAAAAGAACCAACATGCTAAGAAAAACCAGCATTTTCCGTCTCCACTTCCACCGAACATTTGCGCCACAGTCGGTTGCGGCTGATTCAGAATGTACAGTCGGCTCAGGCAATGCGATAGTGACACCTTCAGAATCCAGATCCAATACGCCAGAAAGATTCTGCACAAGTCACGGACCTGCAGCATCATGGAACGAATGCTGCGCAAAGTGATTGGCGCTTCACGGAGTCTCTGCAATTCAGTATTCTCTGCCTCTCACCTGACATCTGACTGCAACACCTCACCGCAAAGTCACCACCATGCAAACCGCCTCAGGAATCACTTTCGTCCACAATGGACAGGTCGTCGATGGAACAGGAGCGGCTGCCATTCCTGACTCTTGTGTTCTGATCGAATCCGGCATCATTCGCTATGTTGGCCCTCTGCGAGACGCGCCGCCCGTGCCTGAGAACGCGACAAGGATTGATGCTAACGGCGGGACAATCATGCCGGGTCTCGTGGAAGCTCATTTTCATCCGACGTATTTCAACGTCGCTGCATTGGAAGATCTGGACATCAAGTATCCTGTTGAATATGTCACACTGCTGGCATCGTGCAACGCAAGGCTGGCTGTCGAATGCGGATACACGTCAGCTCGCAGCGGCGGCAGCTTGTTTAACATCGACGTGTGGCTGAAAAAGGCGATCGAAAGCGATTTGCTCATCGGTCCTCGCCTTGCCACCAGTGGTCGCGAAATCTGTGGTGCTGGTGGGTTGATGGATTGGAATCCGGAGTTCCGCAAGATCGGCATGGAAGGATTGATTTTGCTGGTCAACGGTGCGGATGAAGCACGCAAAGCCGTTCGCAAGCTGGTGAAAGACGGCGTCGAATGGGTGAAGACATATCCCACCGGCGACGCAGCCGCTGCAGACTTCAACGATCATCACACACTTTGAATGACGTTCGAAGAAATGCACGCCGTGGTTTAGACCGCTCACAATCACAACATGAAAGTGACCGGACATTGTCGAGCCACAGCGGGAATCAAAAATGCTCTGCTGGCTGGCTACGATGCAATCGAACATGGAACTTTCATCGACGATGAAACACTCGAACTCTTATTGAAGCGAGATGTCCCTGTCGTTCCAGCGTTGTATTTTGAATTGATGAGCATCGAACGCGGCCCGGAGTACGGGATGTCGCAAGCGGTGATCGACGGACATCAGGAAACGCTCGATGGCGGCGCTGAGAGTGCCCGAAGAATTCTGGCGGCTGGCGGACGACTGGGCATGGGCGGCGACTTCGGCTTCGCATGGAATCCACACGGCGACTATGCCAAGGAGCTTTCATTCTTCGTCAACTACGTCGGCCTGAAGCCGCTGGAAGTCCTCAAGTGTGCGACTCAAACCGGCGCGGAAATCTTAGGCAGAGATCATGAACTGGGGACGCTCGCTGTTGGAAAACTCGGAGACGTGCTGGTCGTCGATGGCGATGTCGTGGCGGACATCTCGATCTTACAGGACCGCAAGCGATTGATCGCCGTGATGCAGTCCGGGATCGTGAAAAGTCGCTACGGCGTGAGCAGCCTCAGCGGCGATGCGGCTGTGGGGTAGCGAACACAACGCAGGACGGGACTCCAGTCCCGTCCTGAAGTATTCCGAAATTAGTTTCGCATCAGAACGGGTCTGGAGCCCCGTCCTACACAAACCGTCACATCACATCCGCGACCTGTCAAACAAATGCCTGCAAATCAAATGGGACGCAACTCATTTCCGAATCTATTGGCTGCGTCCCCTTGCTTGCAATCTTCAGCAAATTACCCAAACAGCTTCGCGATCGGCTGGCCCATGTCGGTGACTGGAACCGGTCGGTCGCCATCGTAAAGATTCTTTGAATAGTCGATGCCAACTGCTGCATGGATTGTCGCAAACAGGTCCGCAACGCTGACGGGATCGGCGACAATTTTCTTGCCGAGCTCATCCGTTTCACCGTACGCGCCGCAGTGATTCAATCCGCCGCCGGCAAGCACGCAACTGAATGCACTGCCTTGATGGCCGCGACCACCGCCACTGTCGAATTCCGGGGGACGGCCGAATTCTGTCGTGATCAGGATCAGTGTTTTGTCGAGCATGCGTTTCTCTTCCAGGTCTATGATCAGTGTGCTGACGGCTGTGTCGAGTTCCTGAATCAATGCATGCTGCTGCAGGATGCCGCCGTTGTGAACGTCCCAGCCGGAACCATTCAGGAAGTTGAGATTGTGTGATACTTCAATGAAGCGAACGCCACGTTCGATCAGGCGTCGGGCCAGCAGGCATCGCTGGCCGAATTCACCACCGTAGCGAGTCCGCAGGTCGCCGGGTTCTGAGTCGAGCTGAAAGCTGCGATTGAACTCCGGGCCGCTGAGTTTCAGACTTTGGTCAATTGTCTCTTCGTATTCGAGCACACGAACATCATCGCTCGGAGTCTGAGCATTTCGAAGGTTCGCCAGAAATCCCTGACGCCGCGATTGTCGCGCGGGTGTGATGCTTTCCGGGCGAGACAAACCGGCTGGCCCCTGACTTGTGTCTGTGAGATAAAGATAACTGTCGCGAGCCCCCAGAAATCCTGGGCCGCGCGTGACGTTTGGATAACCAATCAGAACATACGGTGGAGCTCCGTCGGCAGCAGCACCACGTTCATGTGCGACAACTGAACCAAGTGACGGGTACACCGCAGTGCCACTTACGGGACGACCAGTGTGCATGAAGTTTGTGGCAGCCGCATGTTCGTCAATCACTTTGTGGTTCACGGTTCGCACGGCAGTGACGCGATCCATGACCGGTGCAAGGTGTTTCAGATGTTCACAGATGCGAACACCGTCCACCGCAGTTTCGACACTTTCATAATACGACCCCGCGATTTTTTCCTTTGGATCGCCGACGCGTTTTGGATCGAACGAATCCAGCGAGCCCATGCCACCGCCGAGCCAGATCGAAATCACATGCTCGGCTTTGCCCTTCAGTGTCGCTTCGGCCCGAGCGTGTTGCTTGAGTGTTGAAACAGCAGCCAACGAAGCGCTGGCGGCGATGAAATTTCGGCGATGCATGGTTGAATGTTCCTTTAGTAATTTGCGATTTTAGTAGCCATCACTCTCCGAGTGATGAATGCCAACGGCCGCGTTTTGCGGCCTGCCTCACTCGGAGAGTGAGGTCTACTATGGGAAAGAGAATCCCGGGAGGCAGGAGCCTCGGAACAAGTAACATCTGCACATTTCAAATGCCCGGACTAACGCAGAGGCAAATGGTAGACCTGATTCCAAAGTTCTGTGTCATTCGCCGCTGTGAGCAGCAGATTAATGTCTTCTATAATTTCGCCAATACCCATTCCAATTTGTCTTACAAAAATCACTGCCCGAAATTGAGTTTTGTTTTCTTGCCAGTTCGCAGTAATCATTAAGAAATCGGTGTCCTGAGTCAGAAGGACTCTATCAAGATCTGTGGCTCGTGACAGTAACTCCTCATCAGGCAATTCAATCGTTCCATCTCGCTGGCTGGTCAAAACATCAATGCCACAGCGTCTCAATCCTGACGTCACCGCGAGTGGAACATGCACGTCCGTGTACAGCAATGCGGCCACTTAGTTTTTCCTTGCTGTCAATCGTTGCAACAACTCCTCACGCGAAACTGGAACTGGTTTCCGCTGCGATTCCGCCTGAAGGACGGAAGATTTAATCTCTGCAACCACTTCATCAAAATGATCGTAGAACCAGGTCAACACTGAGTAGACTTGTTCGGGTCGCAGATCGGGATGTTGCCGCAGAAGTTCTTCGGCAGTCCATCCATATTGATAGTGCTCTGCGGCAAGGTGAATGGCCTTATGTCGAGTCGCCCCGATATGCACAAAACCACCTTCTGCGACAGTCAGGTGAGGATACAACGTCGCTGTTTTACTCATATTTTGACCTCGACTGAAAGCTTTGTGTTCTTCGCCCGTTAAAACGCAATTGTACCTCCGTCTGCCATATTAGGCGATAACTATATCCAAATCTTAGCAGGGGTCTGGTTTAGATATCATCAGTTCGAACTACGGGATTAAGAGCCTGATTAAGATTAAGAAGTTACGGCACCCAGATGAACTCGCTGATATTCATCACACTCCACACAACATCTTCGTAGACTTCGCGCCATTCCGGACGCAGGCGAGGATCCGCTGGCAATCCTGATCGAGCACGCTTTTCCAATTCTAATGCCACCGTCGTGGATTCAGGACTCAAGTGATTTGACCATGTGACGGCTGGCAGCGGCTCGTAAGGCAGAGGTGTCGGGATTTCGTCTGCGGGAAACAAGCGGTCGCCAAACCCTGCGGTCAGCGCGATTGAAAGCGGCGCGCATTCGGAATCGCTTGGCAGGCGGCTGAGATAACGCAGGAAAATGCTGTTGACGAGTTCTTCCGGAGACGTGGCATGGACCGCGATTTCGGCAAGCCCGCTGCCCTGCGTTGCACGAGTCAACAGCACAGAAGCTGTACTGTTGGCGAGCACACCCGGCTGCAGAACATTCGCTGCGGTTTCGCGATCCGTGCGGGGATTCTGACGCGAACCGCTCCAGCCGAATGCTTCCATGATGTCGGTGATCGCTCGCGCGCGAGGCAGACCGAGACTTGGTCGATCTCGTTCATTCGCCAGACTCGCCAGCATCCATGCACGTTCAGGCACGCCGAGCGTCAGGCGATTTGAAGCCGGTCGCCGAGCGTCGGGGTCAAACGTGAGTTCTTCGACATCCAGCTCCTGACCGGCAGCCGAGCAAAGAGAATCAACGACCTGCTCCGCCGACATTCGTCGCCGATCCGGAGCGACGAAGAATCGCAGCTCCGGAGTTGTCGTGCGGTTCGTTCCGGTCGCCGCACGTTGATAAACGTCCGATGTCATAATCAACCGCGCCAGATGCTTCATGTCGTAGTCATGGGTAATGAATTCCTGTCCAAGCCATTGCAGCAATTCCGGATGACTCGGCGCGTGCCCTTCCCAATCGTCTGGCGGTTCCACAATTCCGGCCCCAAGCAATCTTCGCCAGACACGATTGACGACGACCTGAGCAAATCGCGTGTTCTGCGGAGAAGTCACAAGTGCGGCCAGTCGTTCACGCGAACCTTTCGATGTGTGCATCAGTGGAGTCAGGGTTTCATCATCCATACTGCCCGTGACGTCTGCAAATGGCCACGCCGGTGTCACGGATTCATCGGGCTTGAGCGTGACCTTGATCAGCGACTGACGTTGCTGTTTGGCAAAAAACGCACCCGGCACGCGACTTGTGACAGGCACGGTGACCGGTTTTTGTTCGAACATCGCTGCCAGAGAATAAAGATCTCGCTGCTTCGTACTGTGATAGGGCGAATCGTGGCATCGGGCACATTGCAGTTCGATGCCCAAAAACGCACTGGCGACAATTTGTCCTTTCGCTGCAAACGGTGCATCGTTGTTTGCTGCAATGCCAAATCCCGCACTTCCACCTTCGTGCTTGCTGCCGCGAAGTAGAATCAGTTCCGTGACAATTCGATCCACAGACTTGCCGTCCCGAAGCGCGTCGTACAGAAACCATCGAAACGGTCCGGTCGTATTTAAGCTGGCGTTGATCAAAGTTGGATTCTCTGCCAGCACATCCTGCCAGTAACTCATCCAGTGGTCGGCCCATTCTTCGCGGATCAAAAGTTGATCAATGATTCCCGTTCGTTTATCCGGCGAAGCATCGGCGACGAACGTCCGGACGCTCTCTTCACTTGGCGGCACGCCAATCGTGTCCAGAGCAACGCGACGCAGGAATTCGGTGTCGGTCAAGTGCTTTGGTGGAGCAATGTCTTTTTCTGTTACCGGCGGTGCGGGCCATTTGGCTCCTTCTTTAATCCACGCATCGAGCACTGCGATCTGCTCAGATTTCAGCCCATCACCACCCGGCGGCATTTTTTCGTCGGGATCATGCGACAGAATCCGACGCATGAGTTCGCTCTCATCTGCATTGCCGGGAACGAGCGCCGGAGATTCTGAATCGCCACCCTTAATGGCAGATTCGCGCGAATTCAAAAACAAGCCGCCATTGACTTTGTCGCCGTGGCAGCGGAAGCAATTGTCCCGCAGTATCGGCAGTACATTTTCGTGGAACGCCCGCGCTTCAGCGATTGGCGTTTCTGCAGATGCGGTGACGGCGCGCTGAGCTTTGGCAGCGAGAAACGCATCGATTGGATTCGCCGTGGCGTCCGACGTTGGTTGCGCTTGAGGCGACGACGGTGCCGGATGCTGTGTGGCCCACTGACGGGCGAAATCATGCCGCTTATTCCAGAAGCCGTCTTGACTCGCTGCGGCCGCACGACGATTGGCGTCGTCGAATTGCTGCAATGATTCTTCAAGACGAACGAGTATCGGTTCCACGTCGGCGTCTGTCAGTTGGACAGGCGCGGAGGCCGTTGGATTGAGTAGCAAGAATGAATTGCCGTCGTCTGATTCCACGGCCACACAGATCTCACCGGGATCTGTGCGAAACGCTTTGCCGCCGACCAGCATTTCCAACACGACGCGACACGTTCCGGTTTTGTCGATCATGGCTTCACTGATGGTGGCTTCGCCGAAAACTTCCTGCTGCCGGTGTTCGGCAATCCGCGCGCCGGCAATCGGAGCTGAAGCAACCGGCGTCATTGGTTCTTCACCGCTTGGCGAGCCGGGAACAGGTTTGCTCTTGGCGATCAGTTGGCCATCGACCCATAAACGACTGAGTCCTCGAACACGCATCAGAAATCGGTGCTTACCAGGAGTCAACGGAACATCGGCTGCCAGTCGCAGCAGCACTGGCGGTTTCCAGTCCTCGCGAATACCCCATTCGTCAAAGCGTTGCGGCAGGCGGTCGAGAAGAAATGTTTCCGAGTTCCAGCGGAGTGTTTCGGGGGGTACTGTTTCATCGGTGTTCAACCATCGATTGTGTTCCGGCATTCCTTCGTGCAGCGCGACGAGCGTGCGGCCTGTTGGAAGTTCGCCGAGATCCGGCATGACTTCCGGAGCGGGCTCAACAATGACTTCCTCACCAACGCGACGAAATCGAGTGAGCATCACTTCGTCATCAAAAGCTTCCCGGTAGACGGCGATGGCATCCAGCGATCCCCGAAAACTGTTTCCCGCCGCGCCGCCGCGTGATGAACCAATCCAGATCGCGTCGTCATCAACAACAGGAGCTTCGGCCGTGGCACCACCCATGTCCCAGACACCGGGTTGCGGCTTCCCATCGATCCAGCCGCGAACGCTTTTGGGTTCGCCAAACTTGTAGGATACGGCAATGTGATGCCAATATTTTCCGGGCGTGAATCCGCTCTTCGTGGTCCAGCGATGCCAATGTTTGTCGGCGTTCCCCTGTCCGCTGGCAGGCACCGTTGCAAACAGAAAACTGATGCCGCCTTTGCCTTGGGTTTCACGGACTCGCAGTGCCCAGTTTTGATTGTCGGCCGCAAAGCTGCTTGATCCAGTGCGACCTTTTCCGATCACATACACGTTCTCTCCGCCGCTAAGCGAACTCACCTGAACCCATGCCTCCAGCGTAATTGCATCGCCGTTAGTGAAATCGTAGGGACTTTGCACACCGGCATCGTCGAAGGAAAAGTACGCTCCTTTGCCATCCAGTTTGATGGCCGTATTGTCCGGTGCAAAGTCCGGATATTCTGGTGACCGCGGTCCAGGTGCATCTCGCAATACGCCACCGTGTGGCTGAAGCGGCGATGCTTCTTCGGCACTGAAATCCCATCGAGCGATCGGTGTGAGTTCGGCAGCAGGAACAGTTGAAACGGACATGGCCATCACCATAGTTATGATGGCTGAATGGTATCGAAAGTGATGTTTCATCGCATCGATCTATTGATTTCAGGCGGGATTTGATCGTGGTGGCAAGACCTGAATTATGGACGACAGCCATGGCACATACAATCCGGAATGTCATTCGGGGTCTGGTTCCAGTAAAGTCACGTTCCACCGACCTCCGTGTCGGCGCGGCGGCATGTCGATTTAGTGAGCGGCAAGGCGCTAGCCGCCGGTGACCGCCTGGGAAATATTGCCAAAACCCGCGGCTAGCGCGTTGCGGCTCACATTCCCCGGCCACCCTTGTTGTCGTGCCACTCAAGCTAAGGATTCCTCATGTCATCAACGAATTCAGACAATGGACCACTGAGTTCGTCGCTTGGCGACGATCCGGTCGCCATTCGAATGTATGCACGCGGCCTGGAAGCGGCGTTGGATTTCGCGACGCTGGAGTCACACGGTATTGCGGCGCAAATCACGGGCGATAATGTTGGTGATACGCTGAATTGGTACGGCCTGGCCGTGCAAAAAGTGGAACTCGTCGTGCCTCGCCGCAAGGTCGCTGAAGCACAGAAGATTCTTGCGGAGCAAGTCACCAGTCGATCCGAAAACCACCGCACAGACTGGGTTTGTTCCGGATGCGGTGAAGTCAATGGCAGCGAATTCGATTCCTGCTGGTCATGCGGCAAAACCTGGTCGCCTGAATTTGATCGGGAGTTTGTCCCCGAGAACCTGGCTCAACCGCTGCCCACTGATGACGATCCAATTCAATTCCTGCCCGAACTTGAAGCGAATCCTTACGCGCCGCCCGTTTTAGGCACAGTGGTAACGGCGGCACCAGGCACCGAGGTCGAGACAGATATTCGGCGCGCGTTTCGATCGATGATAATGTCGTTTTTCTTCCCACCACTGGCGCTCTACACGTTTTATTACGGAGCCCAAACATTATCCCGAATCAGTCGCAATGAACTGACAGCATCATCGTCGCAATGTTGGCGACTGAGATGGATTATGATTGCCACGGTAATCATGGCCCCACTGTTTCTACTGGTCGTCTTCGGAACGATTTTATGGGAAATTTGAGCGGCGTGCCGAAGGCAGAAGTGCATTGGTTACTATGTATTGCGGCATCATGTTTCAGCGAACTTCAGATACCTTACCATGACGCATTCATTTCTTGATTCACTCTTTCAAACTGGCGAACTTGAGATCGCTGCCGATCTGACCGAGTCAAACGGTCCTGACGATTCCAGCACGATCGAAGCGACAATTCGCCGCTATGAATCGTTGTGGAGAATGCAACAGCCGTCTGGACTTCCCGAGTTCGACGTCGCTCAGGCGTTAAAAGCAGCGAAGGTTCTGGAGTCTGCCTGTCGAGCTGTGGTTTATCGACAAATTGAACCCGAACAGATCGAACTTTCCTTTCCTGGGACGGGTCTTAGGCCGAGTGACGATCCCTGTCAGCATTACAGTGTCGATCTTTTGTTCCGTTTTCTTCCGCAGGTCGCCGAGCGGGCGGCGCGAGTTTCTGAATCTGATCCATTGCTCGATGCATTGCGAACGGTCGGTCGGCAGTGGCCGTTGTCCAGCGTCGGAATGCAGGGCTGTGAGCCGGAATCCATTCCACGTGCATTACAACATCCGTCGCTGTGGAGAATGTATATTGATCGGATCATTTCCCGAAAAGACAAGTCTCGACTAAACATACCGCTCGTGCGGGAGGCGGTCGCTGCCACGATTGGGCCGTTTCCGCAACTCGCCCCGGATTTTTCCAGCCTTGGTTAATTCAAAAATGAACAATTCATCAGAATTGGATTCCGGAATCCGTATTGCTCAGCAATTGCAATCCGGACTTCTCGCAACTTTAAAAAGTGAATACGTCGGCAAGGACGAAGTCATCGACTTGTTGGGCATCTGTCTTGTCGCTGGCGAAAATCTGTTCCTGCTTGGACCACCGGGCACGGCGAAGAGCGCGATCGTGAGATCGCTGGCGTCGCGACTGGACGGACGTGTCTTCGACTATTTGCTGACGCGATTCACGGAGCCATCCGAATTGTTTGGACCGTTCGACATTCGTCGATTGCGTGACGGTGAGCTGCTGACGAACACGGAGGGTATGCTGCCGGAGGCCGACGTCATTTTTCTCGACGAACTTCTAAACGCAAACAGCGCGATTCTGAACAGTTTGCTGATGGCGTTAAATGAGAAAGTATTTCGACGAGGTCGTGAGACTCGGCGACTGGGGTTCGTCCTGACAGTTGGTGCCAGCAATCGTCTGCCAGAAGATGAATCGCTGGCTGCGTTGTTCGACAGATTCCTGCTGCGCGTCCGCTCCGAGAACGTGCCATCGGAAATGCTGACGAGTGTTCTGGAAGCGGGATGGAAATTGCAACAGGCGGATGCTCGACAGGAAGCCGTAGCGGCCAAGGTCTCGATGGATGACCTGCGACTGTTGCAACGATGTATTCCGTCAGTGGATGTTTCGACCATTCGAACTCAGTACGTTGCGTTGATCAATCGGCTGCGACATGCAGGTATCGATATTTCCGACCGTCGCGCGGTTCGACTGCAGCGACTTACTGCGGCCAGTGCTTTGATGTGTGGTCGAACGATTGTGCATCAGTCTGACCTGTGGGTGCTGCGTTATATCTGGGATACGATGGAACAGGTTGAAGTACTGGCAAAAATCGTGGACGATGCCATTCGCGTTGATTTAATGGAGGCTGATCCAGCTAAATCAACTCAAGTCATGACTCATCCTCGCTCTGCCGGGGCTGATGCACCAAATCCTGAACATCTGTCAAAGGATCTGGATCAGATTGAATCGCAATTGTCTGCGACGGAAAAAGATGCCAATCAGACGTCATGGCTGCGTGATCGTCTGAGTCTGTTGCTGGCCCGAGTTGAGTGGGTGAAGCAGTCGGAATCGAGAGAGTTTCTAAAGGACCGCATTCAGAACATGTTGCAGCGAGTCAAGCATGAGTGATCGTTGGGCGATTCGAATGTCCGTGCGACATCTGCAGCGCGCCGGTGAATTGCGTGCGTGGCCCAGCATCGAAGCTGCCGACAGTGGAGATGTCGTGTGGCTTCGCGGCGACGGGCTGGATTCTGCATTGCAGAGAACTCTGGCACCGATCGCCGATGGCCCGGTCTTTCAGCATGCAGAAGATGGTCGACTGACTGTTTTCGGTAACGCGGTTCCGACAGAACGTTTGCCCAATTTGAATTGGCAGCGACTTGCCGACTTTCTACAACCTGTGTTGCCAACGGCCCGATTGACATCCGTGCAACTCCCACGCATCACGCTGTTGCTTGAGCGATCAACGGACGTTCAGAAAGAAGCAGTCATGGTGACAGACTGGAAATTGTTTTCAAACTGGGCGAACACCGCGCCGGAGATTCGATTGCACTGCTGTCGATTTGCAGTGTCTCATGAGGCCGCCGGTCATGATTCCTTGAACTCGGATCGTGTCGCTCGTGTCGTCATTCAGGGAAATCCTCTGCCGCCTCTTGAAGGAGAACGCTACTGGCTGGCGGGCCGAGTGGCCGTGCCTCTGGGATACCGCTGGACTCCTGCTGTTGATGTCGCCACACTTGAAGCATCAATTCGGAAACAAACGGCTATCAACGCGGGATCTCAATCGCTTTGGATCTGGAACGGAGCGAAAAATACAATCGACGTTGTTGAAGGCACGGACTTGATTCTCGTGACAAGAGCTAACGTTCACATGACGGGGAGGGCTTGAGGTTTGATAAGCGAATAGCGCAGAGGCGGATTTGCAACCAAAAAAACAGCCTCCGACAGGCAATGCCGCGAATGATTTTGACCAGTGAAAATACGAATTGAACGAATGTCAACAATGCGATTCAGTCCCGGCAGGGACGGCGGCTCACTGCCGTCGGCGACAGCCGACGGACACGGTCAATATTGATTCCAGAGTCCCGGCAGGGACGACAGCAAATGTCGCAAGAGTTGCTGTCGTCCCTCCGCGACTGAATACCATTTTTTCAGAGCGGCACAGTTTAACCAAACATTATCATCGAACCCCAGTGACCACATCTCTCAAATACTTTCGCAGCGAGTTATCCACCTACTTCATGTGGTCGGATCATGGCCGCGAACTGTGCTGGTGCAATGGAACGACGGTCGCATTCTACGAAGAAATTACAGCCGTTCTGGATCGACTGGCGGAACAAAACCTGCCGGACTTTTCGAGTATTGCTCTCGCACTTGCAACGCTTCGGACGTCGTGGCCAGACATTGCCGCACAACTCACGAATGCAGTGACGTCGCTGCGATTTTCGAAGAACACGGGTGTTCGCCGAGTTGTGGATTCGCGTGAAGAGATTCTCGCCGTCTGGCCTGAGTCACTCCGCAAGCTGACGATGCTGACACGCTACGTTGAACAGCATTCGCCTTCAACCTCTCAGCGAGCTGAACTATTGGCCATCGTTTTTCGCGATTTTTCCAGCGGTTATGGCGGGGCAACGCAGGATGACTTGGCAGAAGTCTACCGAGCCGGCTTGCCAGCGGAAGTTGTTGGCGTGCGGGACCAGGCTTTCGAAGTGAAATTGTTGCTGCCCAAGAGTGTCTATGAATCAATGCAATCCGCAGAATCTCATGACTGGATCGGTACCGCCGTTCATCGAGTCCTGCGGCTGGTTCGCACGGCTAACAGTCTTGCCGCAGGGATGCCTTTCGAATCTGTTGCCGAGCTTGAACAGTTGCTGACGACAGGAATCGTGGACACGGTTGAAGCGCCGGAAGAGCCGCTGCTGGACCAGCGTGCTCAGACGAGACGGCTGCTGGAACAACTGTCCGACGACAATGAATTGAGCGGATTTGCTCGACTGGCAAAGCAGCTCATCGCCGCCATTTCACTGCCGCGTACGTTGTCAGAACCAGACGAATTGCAGATCGGTGGCGTGTCTGACATTTCAAATCGCGGCCATCTCGATCAATTGCTGCTAAGCGAACTGGCCCACGATGATTTGACGCTCTCCGTGCGGCTCGCGTTGAATGAGGCGTTGTATCTGCGTCGCGAATCGCCGCCGTCGCCGTTGGCTCGAACCCGCGCGGTGCTGATTGATTTGAGTCTGCCGATGTGGGGAATTCCGCGACTGTATGCGATCGCAGCAGCACTGGCGTTGCACGCTTCAAGCGACAAACTCACTCGGATCGAATGTTATCGATCGTCTGCCGACGGTGCGATTCCGTCAGTGCTGACGACTCGTGACGGGCTGCTGGAACAACTTGCTGCTTTGGAGCCCACTGAACATCCCGGCGGCGCGTTGAATTCATTTGTGCAGATGATGGGCGACGAATCAGAATCGGCAGAACCGGTGATCATCACGACAAGCGACGTGCTGGCGAATGATGCATTCCGGCAGGCTTTGGACAAAGCCTCGACGGGCGATTTCTGGCTGATCATCGTGGAACGCGATGGACGATTGGAGGTGCGTCAACGAACGCGTCAGGGCACTTCAATCCGCAAGCAATTGAAACTGCCGCTGACCGAGATCCTGAGTCCAAAGACCGCTGAAAAAGTGCGACGCAAGGACGTGCCGGAAGGTCTTCCCGCGATCTTCCATTTGAGTCGTTTTCCATTGTTGCTGTCGCATCAACTGCGAGTCGGTCGACTCTGGACCTGGGGCGAGACGGCGATCGCGTTGACCGACGATGGTCGATTGATGCACTGGACAGAGAATGGGTTCGGAGCAAGGGAATTGGCTTCGGGCCTGGCGGCAGGAGGTGTCAAGGATGCCTTTTTAGTAACGCAAAACTCGACGACATTCAAGCTGCTCGTGTGCTCCGACAGCGAATCGTCAAAATGCCTTGTGACGCTTCACGGTCTACCTGCCAGCAGCGCAGGAACATCATCGCTCCAGACGGAGCACTGCAAAGTTTTAGTGACTCCAGCGAAGTTATACTCCATTCGGACAGTGACCGATGTACTTCTGACGAACTCCGCGCTGCTGGTGTTTGGGATCAACGTCCTCGGAGCCACTGCATGCACGGCTGTTGATCCAGACACCGGAGAACGGCTGGGAGATCGTGCGCTCGGAGGAGAACTGAAGTTTCGTGTGCGTCGGTGCATGCTCACTCGCGACGAGGGATTTTGTGTACTCAACTGGGAGGGCGGGCACTCACAATGGGTCTTCCAGCGACTTCCTGCTGTTCACCAAGGCCATTTACGAACAATTGAGGCTTCACTCGGACGATACATTTCATTGAATCAGGAAAGTGAACTGATCGATCCGCTCGACCCACAGCGATTCAATATGATCAACCAGCATTTGCTTGCCAACAGCACTCGATTACATCAATTTCGAGATGTTTCTGCGGACGGCAGATTTGTGGTCATTGGTCATCAGGACGAACGGCAATCGATTGTGGATCTTGAAAAGGCATCATTGGTGCTCGCTGAAAGTCTGGATGCGATGGAATCCGAGCAAGCGCAAACATACATTCGCTTGCGTGCTTCTCATTACAAGTTCCGCAGGATTGGAACGGACAATCATAAAATCATTTTGATGAGCGTCAGCGGACAACGCTTTGAACTTGGGTTCGACATCAACGACAAGCAAATTCACCTTGAACCAGGTGCCGGCACAGTGTCGCCGCAGTTCGCTGAGTTTGAAATAATGCCGCTAGAGACCGCCAGTGGAACATGCGAAATCCGGCCTGCACAAGCGGACAAACGTAGTGCGCAAACCGGTTACACTCTACAGCATGCCGAATGGGCCAACGGCAGCAAAGCGTGGCTGGATTCACGTGGGCTGCTGCATCTGAAGTCCGCCAACAAATCGCATCCAGAAGTCACACTCGTGATGCGAGACGGTTCTTTGTCCGGATGGTTATCATCCGGCGACGTCTTTGGAGATGATTACTACATAGGCAAGAATCCGGCCACCAGCGGACTTCATCGCATCACACCGGAAACCGCATGGAATCTGGCAATTCGTCCCTTCATTGAATCTGTCCCATGGAACTTCCTCTTCACATCCGATACCACTCAGACAGGCAACACGGCGTTGCCGGGATATTGATTCCGGGCAACGAACCTGCGGCCTGGCTGAACACTGTGACTCGCTGGGGACTCGGTACCGAGACGCTGCGTTTTCTGGTCATCCGGCGAGACGATGCGGCTCGATCGATCGAAGGCACGCTGGTCATCGGTCGCGGCATCCCAACGCACCGGAACGAGATTGAAGAACTGGCGACTCAGCACGCGGCAGATGTGTCTGTCCTGCCAATCTGCTATCGCTGCATTGCCGATCGCTTGTACCTTCCTGTTGATGCCGAACTGGCACCGCACGTTACCGAAATGGAATTACGTTCGCTGCTTCCTTCTTCGTCAACACATCTTCTGGTGTGGCATCCATCTGCTGGGCTTATCGAATTTCAAACCGATCAGATTCCGTCGGTCGTCGATCTTCTGACAACTCCGCAGATTACGCAAACCCGTTGGGATGGCGCTCAGATCGCTGAAACGCTCAACGATCGAATTCGCAGTTTGAACCCGCAGGCCAGCCAGGATCTGCAGGACATCATCCAGCAGGGACAGGGCGACATTGGACTGGATGTCGGCAACATTGATGACGCACCTCGGAGTCCTGACGAAGTCGCGAACCCAAAACTGAACGACATGATTCGCAATGTCAAACAGTGGATCGCGCGGAAGATTCTGGGCAATGGCGGAAAACGTGGTTCGCAGGGAACAAACAAGTCGCCGGGTGGTAACGCTCCCGGAGCGAGCAAGCCACCGGGCTGGATTCAGCGATGGGCGGCGGGTGTTCTTGGCGGCATGGCGGCAGCGGCCGGCGGTGCGTCGCGAGGACTGCAGAACGCTTTGAGCAATCTATCGTCCCAGCGTGAAAATGAACTCAAGCGACTGCTGAATCTGCTTGAAAAAGATCCGGACGCGGGCCTGCGATACGCCCTGCCCTTTGGCGGCAACGCCCCGCGCGGCGCGGCGACTCCTTCGGGACGACTGGGCGAACGAACGCCGGACTTCAACATTCGCAACATGAGCGGCTCCGGCCGAGCCGACATGTGGGATGTTCCGTGGGAGTACCAACAAAAACTCATGCAGCGATATCGCGATCTGGCTCAGCGAGAAATGCGACTCGGCAACCATCGTCGAGCGGCCTACATCTACGCCACGCTGCTGAACGATCTGCATTCTGCGGCCACAGCGCTGGAAGCAGGCGGACTGTTTCATGATGCTGCGATACTTCACGACAAGCATCTTCGCAACTGGATGAAGGCGGCGGAGTGTTACCGCAAGGGTGGTTTTTGGGAAGAGGCCCTCGCGATCTTCCGCACTCGCGAACGATGGATCGATGCGGGCGAGTTGCTGTTGAAGATGGATCAGCCGGACGAAGCCAGACTGATGTTCTCGAACGAGATCCGCAGTTGCGAAGTGCGGAAAGATTTCCTCCGGGCCGGTGAGCTTGCTGATCAGCGTCTCAACGATTACGAACAGGCAGCGGCGTTGCTTGCAAAAGGCTGGAGTCTCAGTGATCGCCCCGAACAGTGCTTCCACGCTTTGATGGAGCTGCATGGTCGTCGAGGCCAGCATGTTCAAGCGCGTCACGCACTGCAGACGCTGGCCGGTGGTGGCAATGTTGCGGTCCATCAGCTCGAAAATGCGGTGAAAGTCTGTAGCGAAACCGCTACGAATTATCCCGATGCCGCAGTCCGCGACGTTGCGCGGCAACAAACATGGGCTCATGCCAGCACTGCATTGTCGAGGCCATATGGTGATCAGCATTCGGCCGCGCTGGTGGCGATTCGTTCGCTTTCGAAGTCGGATGAACTGCTTCAGGACGACTCGCGGAGGTTCGCGTTTGCGGCACGGCAAGCTCGCGAGCGCGAGGTACGCAGCGAAAAGAAGAAACAAAGAACAAACGCTGCTGGTCGCAAGGCGAATGTGCCTCAGATCGGATTAACGGGAACGGCAAGCCTGTTGGCGAGGCTGATGCCCCACGAAGTTCGTTGGCAGTCTGGTGTATCTGCTGCCGGACATTGTTTTCTGCTGACGGCCAATACTGACCGCGCCATGGTGGGATGGTTTAAGTTGCCCAAAAACATTACGTTCGGGATTGTAGAAGGCCCATGGAAGTTGCTTCAATCGACATCTGAGGTTTCGTTTGAACGCTGCCAACTCCTGGCAAACAGCGTCACTCCGGGTCGTGTCTTTCTGCAGCAGTTTCCGGCGACGAGTAGTTGGAACCAGAGAGCCATCGAATGCCTGAACAACGATCAGAAGTTCGTCGAAATTCTGAAGCCGCAGTGCAATCTGCTTCTGGATTTTATCCAATTGCCAACTGGAATCACCTGGGCTTTATTCATTGATGCCAAAGGGAAGCTCGTTCTGGAATCGATGGGCGCGGATAGTCTTGTACGGCAATCGATTCTTCTCGATATCAAAGTAGTTTCACCGGCAGACAATGACGTGTTTCGCCTCCATCACGACGGGACGCGAGCCTACATCCAGACCGGTCAAAGCATCTGGCGAATCGACCCCGTTGATCTTGAGTTTGTCAGCAACGGCGGACAACTAACAACTCAGCCGCTCCGCATCGTCGAATTCCCTGAGATGCCTCAGTCAATGGTCGCCTCACCTGCAAACACAACTCCACGTCTGGCGTTTTCATTTCAAAACGGAGCACAGGCTGTCTGGCCGCTCTCGGGCGACACCTGCGCATTTGCGCAGGATATGACATCGCCGCGATTGATTTCGACCGGCAACGGACTGGTTGTTGCCGCCTGTGCGTCAAACCGCAGAATTGAATGCTACCGCCTCAACGCCGGTCGCGCGGAATTGGTTGCCGAGCTGAATCGTGAAAGCACTTCAGATGAGGTCATCAGCCTGATGTCCGGAAATGCACCGAATGAGTTTCTCTTACTGCACGAATCGGGCTTGCTGGAGTCGTTTCAGATTCCCGTTCGGTGAATGAATGATGATGCTCACGGCCCGCAGGCCGTCGATTTTAATCGTAACCCGATGTGTCAGTTTTGAAGTTGCGCTATTCGAGTCTACATTAAATCTACAGCCTGCCCGCTGTGAGTTTCTTTGCAGGTTCTTTTTGCCGCAACAGGATCTTGCAACTTGTCTATTGATCATGCCTGGGCTCAGCCATCCTGAACGTCAGCAATCCGCCGCAAGCGATGGTGCCGCTGATGATAAGAAACGGGATCTGCCATGGAATGTGATCAATGATAATTCCCAGCAGCGGCGAAAGCAGGAACGGGACTGTGTAGCAGATCGTCATCGTGCTTAGATACTGCGGATGTTTGTCTCGGGGAACCAGTTCAAGTGTATAGTTGGAAATCGTCTTCATCGTAACCGGTGTGATTCCAAGAAACACATACGTCACCCAGAACAACTGACGACCGAAAGGAAACCAAGGCGACGCCAGTAAAACTGCGATTAACGGAGTGAGGGCAGCAAGAAAAGCGGCGATGCGAAGAGCGATGCGATTGCCGTGGCGATCGGCAATCATTCCGAAGACTGGACTCAAAATTCCGACGCTGATGTTTTGAGCAATAACCCACCAGATGATATCGATATCTGAGGTACCAAGCATCTCCCGCGCCATGGACTGATAATGGGGAAACAGCAACAGGCCAGACATAAACATCGTTGCCATACCCGCCGCACGGCGAAAACGATGATCATCTCGAAAGGTTTGCCACGCCCGAACGAATGGAGTCCACCACGGTGGCCGTGCTGGCGTATTGATCGGTGGTTCATCGGGCTGTTCATCACACAGATTCGCCATCAAGCCCGCGATGAAATAGGCCGAACCGTTGAACAGAAAGATGTAAACGAAGCCGTCGTGATTTGGCAGTTGAATCCACGGCCGCAGCAGAAACAGAGCGGCGCACACAGCACCCGCAGATCCGATGACGCCGGCAATTCCCAACAGCCTTCCGCGACGATTCGCGCGAATGAGTTTTCCCTGTAGTGTGCCATCGACAAGCTGATTCAGGCCCGTTGCCGAAAAGAACAACAAATACAGCACCAGAAAAACGATGACCAGCCATGGCTGCTGACGATCGTCCAGCCACCACCACACTGTGGACAAAGTCAGAAACGGCAACGCCATGCCGAGCGTCGTAAAAATCAACGCTCGTTTCTTCAGCCGAATGTCTCGAATGAAATCGGCGGCCAGCAGCGGCGGCAGACTTTGTCCCAGACGATTCAGCACGGGCAGAAACCCGCGAGCCCAGGCGGCGTTGCCGGAGATGACATCGAGCACATGCGGAATGATCACGCTCTCTGTTTTGAAGATCCAGCCGATTCGCATGATGATCAGTTGCACGGCAAGAATGCCGAGATTCTTTGATTCATGTCGTCCGGAAGACATCTCCGCCGGTTGAGGCCGAGTGTCGTGTGGTTGTGTCATGACGGCACATCAATCCACTGCAGCTCAGGTACGAGACGTTGCAATTCCACCTGAAACTGTGAATTTTCCTGGGCAATCGAAGCCACGGCGGCCAATGCGCTGCGGCGTTCTGGAAGTCGCAGCGAGCGAATGGCCACGGCAAGGACGGGCAAGAGTTCTGTGGAGCGAGCTGGCTGTTGGAGGATCGCTGCCTGCATCTGCGAAATGGCTTTCAGTTTCGTACGGCCTCCGCGATGGACGCCAAGCATGACAGCGCACCAGATGGGAGCCAGCGCATCAGTTTCCGCACCGGGAAGTTTTGTGCGGCGGTGCAGACATTCGACGACTCGCAGACGCACGTCGTCGAATGGTGTTTCGACGAGGCGTGCCCAAAGGGCCACATCGTTGTAGCCGCGCGAACCCGGCAGCTCCAGCCATGTCATCGACCCAGCACGCATGGATTCGGACAGAGCATCAAAGAACTCGACGACATCGTTTGTCTGGTAACGTTCACTATTAAAAATCGACAGTGCCCATGTTGTGATTTCGCCCGCCATGGCTTCGCAGCGTAAGCGGCTTAAAGACGTCAACTCTTCGTTATTCAGTGGCCGTTCGCCATGCCGAGCCTTCAAAAATTCGAAACCAAATTCAGCCACTGGAACCGGTCGAGCCGACGTCAGTTGAATCAATTGCGGCGTGTCGAGTCTTGCCGCAGAAACATGTTTCTTCATTCCCGCACAGAGGATTGGCAACAGAGCATGATCGCATTGACTAAGTAACTCCAGCCATGTTGTGACTGGCAAATTCGCGAGTCCCTGATGCTGTTCAAAGACGTCCGACGCGAATTGCTGAACTCGCGAATCGGCATGAGCCAACAATCGCAGCAGCGAATGCATCTCGATTCGCAGCGTAGCGTCACAATGATCGCGTTGCAGGAGTTCGATCGCCCAGACTCGCGCCAGTGCGCTGTTGGCAGTTGTCACGATCCGCAACAGGTGCTGCGCGGAATCCGGTCGCTGCCAAAGTTCAGGCTGATAAGGAGCGGCGGAAAGATCTGCCAGTGAAGTTCCAGAACGCAGATTTGTATGCGCTGCGCCAAATTTCAGCATGTCACTGTGAAAGTAGCACACGTGCATCAGCGACCAATTGTCGATGATGTTTTCGCCTGCCGCGAAATCATCGTCTCGGTATTGAACAATCGCTGTCGTCATCGCAGACAGAAATGCGTTTGCATCGCGGTAACTCAGCCAGCGAAAGTGACGCCAGACCTTACGACGCAGATGATAGCGAGTGCGCTGGCTGAACAATCGATTGTCGGGCTTATTGAGTCGATCGGGGAGCGCGACGGTGCGTTTATATTTTCCGGTGCCCCATTCCGCAGTTCGCCCGGTTTCGTTTTGAATGGTCTTATTTGATTTTGCGAATAGTTTCTCTTCACGGATGAGTTCCCGAGTTTCTCGATTCCGCCACGAACTATCGATCCGGCCGCGACGCACGAATCTGTCAAACGCCACCATGAAATGCGACAGGAACTCATGATCACCAGTAGTCTGAAAATGTTTGTACATCCGCTTGACGACAACTTCGTGACCGGGAAAATTCAGATCTCGTTGCAGATATCGGATTAATTGCTGCCTTGCCCAGGGCTGCGAATCAGCCATCCAACGCTCTATAAAGCGGGCCAGAAACTCAGGATTGCTGAATCGGACCCATTCGTCCAGAAATCTGTCGTCTGCGGCGGCGTAGCATTCTTCGAGCATCAGACTGGAAGGTCTGGAATCCTGTGTGCTCACAATTTGGCCTCATCGACAGAAAAAAGAACGTTCAATGCGGTTCGTGCGGTCCCGGCAGGCTGTCGATTTCGTCTGTTTTCGCAACCCGAAACGTCAGTGAGGGATCGAATAGCCTGCATTCTAAGCCTCAAATCCCTCGCTGACGGATCGGGTTACGATTAAATCGACAGCCTGCCAGCAGAAGGGATTACAAAGAGGTCCGGCCAACATTTCAAGGCTGAGAACAGACGCAATACCGCCCTGATGCTTTTCAGAGTCGCCTTGCATCGTAATACTTCTGGAAAGACGGTATCCAATCTCGGGATGCCTGCCATACCAAATCTAACAAGAGGATATTGAGAAATGAGTCAGGGGAAACCCACTGACGTAACCGTCAAAGAGGTCAAGGTCTCATTTGAACCGGTTCAATACCGAACGCCGTTAAAGTTCGGAGGTCGCGTTGTCAGTTCGACATTTCTGATCAATGCGGACGTTACAGTGGAGTCGCGAAACGGCAAACATGCGACCGGTCACGGCAGTATGCCGATCGGAAATGTGTGGGCGTGGCCGTCTGCAACTCTGGAACCTGCTCAGACTGAAGAGCTGATGAAGGCGTTTGCGACAGAAGTTGTGGAGCTGTTCAATTCGTATCCCAACTACGGGCATCCGCTGGAGATCGAATTCGATGTCTCTTCCGAATACGATCACCAGGCTCACCGAGTTCCGGAAGCGATGGGCTTTAAAGAAACGATTCCTCCGCTGGCACAGCTTGTCGCTGCCAGTCCGGTGGATGCGGCAATGCATGATGCCTACGGTCGTCTGTTGAAGCTGAACAGTTTCAACACGCTGTCGAAAGAATTTTGCAACGCAGACCTGAGTGAGTTTCTGGATGAACAGTTTGCCGGTGAGTATCTTGACAAATACACGCTGCGGGAACCTGTGCCTTCGTTGCCGCTGTATCATCTCATCGGAGCATTGGATCCGTTGACAGAAGCCGAAGTCAAAGATCGGCCAAACGATAAATTGCCGGTGACATTGGGTGAATGGATCGCGGCTGACACTCTGACACACCTCAAGATCAAGCTGGCTGGCGACAATCTTGATTGGGATGTGGATCGCGTTTTGGCCATCGAAAAAGTCACTGCCGATGCGCAAGCCAAGCGAGGTTGTACGGCTTGGTTCTATTCCTGTGACTTCAACGAAAAATGTTCCTCAGCCGATTATGTAATCGAATTCCTGAATCGGGTGAAGAAGTCATCGCCAGCGGCGTTCGACAGAATTCAATACATCGAACAGCCTACAAGTCGGCATCTGGACGCAGAGAATGCTCCGCACATGCATGCCGTCGCTGCAATCAAGCCGGTCGTGATCGACGAAGCTCTGATTTCGTACGAGTCGCTGCTGCTTGCGCGAGAGCAAGGCTATTCAGGGATTGCGTTGAAAGCATGCAAGGGGCAATCAGAATCGTTGATGATGGCGGCTGCGGCACAGAAATTCGGCATGTTTCTGTGCGTGCAGGATCTGACGTGTCCCGGCGCTTCGTTTCTGCATTCGTGCAGTCTGGCCGCAAGGATTCCCGGTGTCGCCGCCATCGAAGGCAATGCCCGGCAATACTGCCCGGCAGCAAACGCAAAGTGGGCGAGGAGAATTCCAACGGTCTTCACCGTTAAAGACGGAAAAGTCGATACAAGTCGACTGGCTGGTCATGGTCTTGGATTTCAATAGCGCGAAATCGGTGCTGGCGTTGTAGAATCAGCAGCGTGAGAGGTGAACTGCGGGGTGAACTGGATTCGGACTGTAGCGAACCTGTCATCCAGCCGGAAAGATTTTATAAACCAAGTACTTTCGAGTATCTGCCTGCTGGAGTTCACTTTTCAAAGACGGCTACGATAGTCAATGTGATTTTGTACAAACTGGCACTGGTCAATCAGACCGGATGAGTCTTTCAGATTTGCGATGGCCCGCGTATTTCGGGCAGATGGAAAGAAATGACAATGCTGCAACGAACGCTGACACTCATCGCAATTCTACTCCTGGGCGTTGATTGCATCACTGCTGATGAACCCGTGGCGGCGGATCCGCCAGCCGCAGATTCGCCAATTATGGAAGCGAAGTCGGTACCGCCACTTGAAACCCTTTGGGAAGCTCAGGCTGTCCTGAATGTCGATCGAGACAAAGTCGCTCATATCGTCAACGACGAAGACGTAGTCTATGTGCAATCATCGGCAGGAGTTGTGACGGCCATCAATGCGGAGACTGGCCGCGAGATGTGGACGACTCAGGTCGGCCGAACCGACGAAGTCTCGATGCCGGCAACTTCAAACGCTGGGATCGTGATGATCGTCGCAGGACCAAAACTGTACGCCATGGATAAGTTTACGGGGCGGCAGTTGTTCTCGTATCGCCTGAACAGTCAGCCTTCTGCCGGTCCAGTTATCACGGAAGGCAGCTTTCTGGTGCCGCTTTCTGACACCTCCGTTGCTGCATGTTCATTGAAGACACTACAATATCTGGAACGCTACCAGAAACTACCATCAGGTGTCGCGCAGCCAGTCGCATGGCGATTCGTGACTGGTGAAGTTATTAAGGTCGCACCCGTCGCAGGAGCCAGTCGCTGCGCATTTGTAACGGACATGGGCAACGTGTTCGTTGTAGACATCGGCGGAGGGCAGGCAGGCAAATCCAAGTTTCAGCTTCTGCTGCAGAGTCAACCAACAGCGCCGCTGACGCTGGTCAGTCGCGACCAGGAATACCTCTTTGCTGCAGTGGCCAACAATCGACTGTACTGCATTGGGCTCAATACCAATGGTCGAATGCAGTGGACATACCCGCTGGGTCAGCGAGTTTCAGAACCAATTACCGTTATCGGCCAGGACGTATTCATTGTCGGTGACGAAGGTGAGTTGATAGCGCTAGGACTGAAGTCCGGCTTGCCACGCCCGACCCCGTCAGGAAAGCCGTTCGTTTTGAAAGACGTTAAAACTCTGGTAAGTGTCTCTGAAAATGCCGTGTACGTTCTCGACTCTTCAGGACGTCTGCTCACGGTGGATCGAAAAACGGGCGATGTCGTGGACAAAAACCAGTATCCTGGTTTAACCGTGCCTATTCGAAATTCTGTGACGGACCGCCTGTACTTGAGCAGTACTTCTGGTCGAGTGGTGTGCCTGAAAGAATCGGGAATCGATTTCCCGATCTACCATCAGAATCCCAAACGCAGCCCGATCATGCCGGAAATCGCCGAACCAGCCAAAGCTGCTGCTGTTGACGCGGTCGATGAGAACAATTGACATCAGGCGAGCGGCAGAATTAGATCTACCGGAGATATCACCTGGCCGAAGGAATCCGACCTGAGACAGGTCGGACTATGTAGGCAGATCTGTCCTCGGATCTGCATCCTTCGGCATGGATGATGGTCATCTGGCGGTCTGAGCTTCAAACTCGCCGATGGTAATTTCTTTCCCGCCGCACGCCTAACAACTATGCTCTGATGATCTGGCTCCTGCGCTCAGCAAGTTTTTCGGCATGCAGGAGAGAATGTTCATCCCGGCTTTCTTTGCCATGTATGCCCCGGCAGCACGTAGTATCGTGGCGAGATGAATTGTTGGTGCCGGAAGTCGGATTCCCGCAAAGTGCCGTGTGCCAACTCCAGCCGGAGGCTGCTTTGAGTGGGCGCAAGTTCCCGCCGGACGTGAGCAAAATTGGGCTCGATTTCGGAATCGTGGCTTGCGGCATCGCTTTTGGATTGTGACAATGGTGGTCCCCGAACGTCTTTGCCCTCCCGCCAAATCACGCCCCTGAATTCAGGTTCGCCGCTTATGCTGCCGTCGCTTTACAGAAACTTCCGCAGCCGCTTCGTACGCGAACATTCTCCGACGATTTTCGCTTGTCTGATCGTTTTCATTGTTCCCTCAGTAAACCTATGCGCGGCTGACTTGCTGCCGGCCGAATCGAATGTGGCCGATGTCGTTGATCACTATGTCCGCGAACAATTGGTGCGGAACGGTGTCGCGCCCGTGCAGCCGGCCGATCCTTTGACACTTCTTCGTCGCACGACTCTGGATCTTGCGGGTCGTATTCCAACGGCAACAGAACGTGCATGGTATCTCAGCTTGCCGGAAACCGATCGACGCCGACAGATGGTGGATCGACTGATGCAGTTGCCGGACTTTGATTTTCATCATCGCAACTGGCTCGACGAAACTCTGCTTTCGAATCAGCCTTACAATGACGAGTTCCGAAATTATCTCCTGACGGCCGTACAATCTCATCGTTCATGGGACACGATGTTTCGCGAAATCATGAAAGCAACTCCGTCAGACGGACCGGAAAAAGGAGTGTCGCATTTTCTGAGAAGCCGTGTCCGTCAGTTGGATGATTTGACGAACGACACGGCCGTCCTGTTTTTTGGCGTCAACGTCAGTTGTGCGAAGTGCCACGATCACCCCTTGGTTTCGGATTGGAAACAGGATCACTTCTATGGCATGCAGACATTCTTCCAGCGGACGTATTCGACTCGGAAGGCAAATACAGTTGCTGAACGTCCGTTTGGCGAAGTGAAGTTTGCGACCGTTGCAGGCGAAAGCAAGACGGCAGCGTTCATGTTTTTGACAGGCGAATCAGTTCCCGATCGAACTCCGCAGATGGAGGACGAAGAAAAAAAGAAGCTGGAAGAACGGGTTCGCAAATTGGAAAATGAAGACGCTGAAGCAGAAATCTTTGTGCCCGACTTTCGGCCTCGGGATGAACTTGTGGAACTTGCATTGCGGGATAGCAAGGATCACTTCTTTGCTCGCAACATCGTCAATCGGATCTGGGCCAGAATGTTGGGAACCGGGCTTGTCAGTCCGCTTGATCAAATGCACAGTGGAAATCCCCCAAGTCATCCGGAACTTCTCGACTGGCTGACAAACGACTTGATCAGCCATGGCTATGATCTGCGACGTCTCATCCAGGGAATTGCATTGAGCGAAGCGTACGGTCGTGCGAGCGAATGGACGTCTGAATCAGAACCACCGGCCGATCAGACTTTCGCGGTGGCAAAGACGAAGCCTCTGACGCCAAGACAGCTTGCAGCCTCGTTGCATGTTGCCGTGCGAAGTCCAGAACAATGGCCAGCGTTGGATCAATCGGATGAATGGCTGAAACGCCGAACAGACCTGGAGAATCAGGCAAATGGCTGGGTGCGTGAGTTCGAACAACCGACCGAGAACTTTCAGATCGCAGTCGATGAAGCTCTGTTCTTCAGCAACAACGACCGCATTCAGAATGACTTGTTGCGTGACTCCGCTGATCGGCTGCCGGGCTACCTGAAGAAGATTGACGATCAGGAAAAAGTTATCGAACAACTCTGGCTGACGGTATTGAATCGTTCGCCATGGATTGAAGATGTTGAATCGGCGAATGCATGGCTGGATCGAAATCCTGAAAACAAAGACGAGTCCCGAAAACAACTGATGTGGGCATTGCTCGCTGGCCCGGAGTTTCGATTTAATCATTGAACGCATGGCGATAGCTCCGTAACGCTCACAATCCAAAGGAACGCGACCTATGAATAACCAAATCTTCTCCCGACGAGGATTCATGTCCAACGGCACGTTGCGTGCTGCCGCAACAGTGGGCGTCATCGGCGGATTTTCTGCCGACATGGGACAGATCAACGTGCTGCGATCCGAAGAAGTCGCCAGTGAACTGCGAAAGCAGGATAAGCGAGTCATTCTGTTGTGGCTGGCCGGTGGTGCCAGTCAGTTTGAAACGTGGGATCCAAAGCCAGGAGCAAAAACCGGCGGACCGTTTCGAGCGATTCAGACGAATGCAACCGGCGTCCATATCAGCGAGCTGTTGCCTGAACTCTCACAGCGCATGCAGCATACGGCCATCATCCGATCGTTGAACACGAAAATCGCCGATCATGGTGGTGGTGCCGACCTGATGGAATCCGGCAGAATCAAAGATCCAGGCTTGCTGTATCCAGACCTCGGGGCAGTGGTCGCGCGGGAGTTGGGACGGCTGGACAGCAAGGTGCCGGACTATGTGTCGCTCTACACATCGACGGAAGGCCGTCGGAAGGGAACGAGCGGTTTTCTGGGATCGCGGTACGCTCCGATGTTTCTGTCCGAAAGCATGATTCCACCAAACATCGCACGGCTGGAGGCAGTTTCTGAAATCGATCACAAGGATCGCGAAGCGTTGCGGGACGCCTTGGGTCGTCGATTTACGAACACGCGTCGAAGCCACTCTGTCGATAGTCAGAACTCAGCCTATCAACGCGTCAACGGATTGATGGCCAGCGCGGAATTGTTTGATATCACAAAGGAGCCTGTCGAAGTTCAGGCTCGCTATGGGCCGACGCAGTTTGGTCATCAGTGCCTGATCGCCCGACGTCTGATCGAAGCCGGCGTTCCGTTCGTCAAAGTTGCTCGAGCGTGGTGGGATAGCCACGGACAGAATTTTGAGACTCATCAGGAACTCTGCGCGGACCTGGATCATTCGATGTCGGTGTTGCTGGATGATCTCGAACAGCGCGGCTTGTTGAAGAACACGCTGGTGATCACGCTTGGGGAGTTTGGGCGCACGCCGCAGATCAACGCAAGTCTTGGCCGCGATCACTTCGCCAGTGCCTGGAGTTGCAGCCTGTCGGGGATGGGTATTCGCGGTGGCGTGGCTTATGGCAAGACCGATCCGGAAGGCCACAAAGTTATCGAAGGTGAAGCGTCTGCTGCGGACCTGTTTGCGACCGTGCTGGCTGCACTTGGGATTGATCACAAACATGAGTATATGATTGGGGCCCGTCCAGTGCCGCTGGCAGATTTTGGATCGAAGCCAATTGACGAGGTTCTGGGTTAATGGCGAGCGGTGTGGCGTCAGCCCACCGGTACAACCGCGTTTCGTCCCATCGACGATCAAAATACAGAATCATAAGCAACACTTTGAAACTCAGCGTACCGGCAAGCTGACGCATGCCGCTCGCCAGACCACAATGAAACGAGAAATTACAATGGACGAAAGCACCTCTGTAACAACAGAATCGCCTGCCGTGGCAACTCTGCCTGATGCCGTGAACGTCGGGAAAACGTTTTCCCTGCCAGGCATTGCATTCTGTCTCGCCGCAGCCCGGACATCGCCAGTCATCTATACAGGGCTGTCGGATTTCTCAATTCAAAAAGCAGACGTCACTGCAGAGAAGATTGAAGCGGCGGCCTGGGGAACCGGCACGCACAGCAGCTATGTGATGGGACTTGTTGAATGCGGCGAAACCCTTGTCTCCGGCGGCTATGACTGCTCGCTGATTTGGTGGAATACCCAAAGCGGTGAGATCATTCGCACCATCGCTGATGCGCACGCGAAATGGATTCGCATGTTGGCCGCCAGTCCTGATCAGACTCGCGTTGTCACTGTCGGCGATGACATGCAGACAAAACTCTGGGACGCAGCGACGGGCGAATGCCTTGCAACCTGGGGCGACTACGAATTGAAAACGCCGCATGGGTTTCCGTCCATGCTGTACGCAGTGTCGTACTCTCCAGACGGCAAGTGGATCGCAACTGGTGACCGAACGGGCCGTGTTCTCATCCGCGAAGCTGCTACCGGGGCCATCGCCGCGACGTTGGAAACGCCCGTAATGTATACGTGGGACCCCACGGCTCGACGGCATTCGATCGGCGGCATTCGCTCACTCGCATTTTCCAATGATTCGCAACAACTGGCCATTGGAGGCATGGGCAAGGTTGGAAATATCGACCACCTTGAAGGTGTGTCCCGCATCGAAGTCTTCAACTGGCAGACAGTTGAACGTCGATTCGAAATCGAGGATGGCAAACACAAGGGACTCGTTGAGAGTCTGCAATTCGGCCCCGGCGATGCATATCTCATCGCAGCCGGAGGCGATCAGAGTGGCTTCGTCAGTGCCTGGAATATGCTCGACGGAAAACTGCTGGCTCAGGACAAAGCGCCGATGCATGTCCACGATTTTGAGCTTTCTTCCGATGGCCGTTCGCTCATCGCTGTCGGACATCAGCAGGGTGCCGTGATCGAATTGTTCTCGTAGGGTACGTGAAACGCAACACGTTCTGGCCTGTGATGTTTCCAACCCGGCTTCCGCATCGCAATGACTGCCCGTTTGGTGTGTTGTGCTCCGCTTCACACACCCTACCGATCTCCATGATTGCTCATTCAACGCGCGGCTATTCTAAACGAACCTGAAGGCTACATGAGCCCTTGTTGCTGCCAGCCTGAACATTCAGCCTGGTCGTAGTCACGGCCTGTCGGATGACAACACAACTCGGGCAGCCGTTGGACTTTCGCGATTCACTAGTTTATCGCAGATCACATCTCAGACAATCGTGAACTCCGTGTTCTCCGTGGTAAAAACTGCCATTCGTTTCTTATCATTAACTGCTGGCACCGCGATAATGATTCAGGCTCCACTGAAATACACCGCGCGACGCGAGCAGGGCAACGATTGCTGCAACAGCGGCAACACCAGCAAATACGTGATCATTCAATGTCCCGACAATAATCTGGGCTGGCACTGTCACGACAAGCAGAATTGGCACGATCCAGGTAAATCCGAATTGCAGCATTTCACCGGATTCGAAACGGCTATCGTCGGTTCCGTCATAAATACTGCGGGGATATTGCGCGAAGATCGTGATGTAAAACCAGAAGTCGTACAGTCCCTGATTTCGACCGAACCAGATACTTGTACACGCAGTTGTGATCATCATCGAATAGAAGAAGGCGACTGCCACTGCGATATAAAAAAGATACATCACAGCCTGCAATACAGTGATTGGTGAGCCAATGTTGATGAGCGACCAGACCAGCAAGGCCGCCGCCAGCATGATCTGACTGATCATCGCCAGACTCACGCGTTGCAGAGAAATCAGGAATTGCGAATCGACGGGCCTGGTCAGTGCGAAGTCCAGTTTACCCGTGCGAATGTTGTCACAAAATGCCGCACAGTTCGGCATGAAGAACGCTTCGACAATCGCGTTGATCAGCATCCCGGTCGACATGAAGGCGAAATACTGATGCTGCGACCATCCTTGAATGTGATCGACTTCCTTATAGATCATGACAAACAGTGCCACGCGAGCGACGAACCAGAAAAGTCGCGTGACAACCTGAATGATGAAGTTCGCCGGAAACATCATCTCACGGATGAGCGAGTTTCTGATAAACATCCAGAGGATATGCACATAGAACATAAAATTGTTTCAGCCCGCGAGGTCAGCATAGAGTTTACCAATTGAGATCGTAGCGGAAGTCGTCAAGACTTTCGGCAGTTCCTGGTGCCTCCGAAAGTCTTGACGACTTTCGCTACTTGTAAACTCGACGTGAATAGAACACTTATCCTTCCGCCGCTTCCAGTCCCGGTGCCGGAAGAGACGTCACGTCTAATTCCACTTTCTGATCCACCGTCGCAGGTTCCGCCGCGATCGTTCCAACGCCAGCCATCAGTTTCGGTCCTTTGCGGTTGGCATCGATAATCTTGTGCATGTGCTCAGCCGACATCGTCTCCATTTCAATCAGATCGGCTGTGATCTTTTCCAGTGTCGTCCGTTGAGACGTCAGGGTATCGAATGCCGTGCGATAGGCTTCGTCCACCAGGCGTTTGACTTCCATATCGATCTCACGCAAAGTGGCTTCGGAATGGATGGATTCTGACACCATTCCGCCACCTCCATGCAGAAACGGCGAGCGTTGAGCTTCGCTGTAATACATGCGTCCCATACGAGGACTCATGCCGAATTCCGTCACCATGCGTCGCGCCAGATCCGTGGCGCGCTGCAGGTCGTTTTGAGCACCCGTTGAGGTCTCGTTGTAGATGATTTGTTCGGCAGAAATCCCTCCCAGCAAGACCGCAATGCGACTCTGCAATTCGGACTGCGTTAACAGTTCACGGTCATCTTCCGGCAATTGCAGCATGTACCCCAGCGCGCCCATGCCGCGAGGAATGATCGAGATCTTATGCACGGGATCGGTATGAGGCAGACTTGACGCCACGAGCGCATGTCCGGATTCGTGGCAGGCGACTCGTCGCTTGACGTCCTCAATGATAATGCGAGAGGTCTTCTCCAGCCCCGCGATGACGCGTTCGATGCCGTCTTCGAAGGCTTTCATGGTGACTCGTTTGTCTTCACGGCGAGCTGACAACAATGCGGCTTCGTTCACCAAATTGGCAAGGTCGGCACCGACGAAGCCTGGCGTCAACTTTGCCAATCGCTTCATATCGACATTGTCTGCCATCTTGATCCGCTTGGAATGCACGTTCAGGATCGCCTCGCGACCCTTAATGTCAGGTCGATCCACGAGAACATGTCGATCGAAACGGCCTGGTCGCATCAATGCCGGATCAAGTGTCTCAGGACGATTGGTGGCACCCATCACAATAACACTGTGATCCGTGCTGAAACCGTCCATTTCGACAAGCAATGCGTTCAGCGTTTGTTCGCGTTCATCGTGGCCACCCGGTGCCCCGCTGCCTCGCACTTTCCCCAGTGCGTCCAATTCGTCGATAAAGATGATCGCGGGGGCTCGCTGCAGAGCCTGCTGAAACATATCGCGGACGCGAGCCGCACCGACCCCGACATACATTTCGACAAAGTCAGAACCAGAGAGCCCGAAGAATGGCACGCCAGCTTCACCAGCGACAGCTTTGGCCAGCATCGTCTTCCCAGTTCCTGGAGGCCCGACCAACAGGACACCGCGTGGAATTCGCCCGCCGAGCGCTTGGTACTTCTGCGGCGTCTTGAGGAATTCCACGACCTCTTTCAGTTCTTCAACAGCTTCGTCGATGCCCGCAACGTCGTTAAATGTCACATGCACATCTTCTTGAGCGTACAATCGGCCACGACTTCGTCCAAATGACATCGCAGAACCGGTCCCGCCGATACGACGCAGAACGAATATGAATGCCCCAATCAGCATCGCGGTGAGGAGCAACATCGGCAGCAAAGCGACGAGGTCGGACGGCAATTCCGTGCCATAAAAGTGAATGTCCTTTTCATTAAGCTTGTCTTCCAGCTTCGCGCGACTCACATCGCTGATGCCAATCAGTGGAACATGGAATCGTTTGAAGTCGCCGCCTTTGCCCTCCATCGCATCTTCGCGCGACGGGTACTGCCATGTGAGCGCCGTTTGCGACAACGACACTTCGTACATCTGGCTGGTGTTCAGCGTCCCTTCGCTCAGCTTTTTCATCACCTCGCTGTAGGACATCTTTTCGCCGCTGCGGCCACGTGCAGCGACGGAGATCGCGACGGCAGCAATCAGTCCGATCGCGATGAGATACCACAATCCGTTGCTGGACTGATTTCGATCTTTACGCGGCGAACGACCGGACTTCCCGGACTTCCCGGAATTCCCCGAATTCCCCGAATTCCCCGAATCATTTCCCGGCGACTGATCTGGCTGACCTGACATTCTGAGTTTCCTGTGTTCCTGAAATGGGATACCGAGTGTTTTCGTGGCGAGCCCGCAGTTCCAGAAGTAGGACGGGACTCCAGTCCCGTCCTGATCTGAAAATGTCCGGACGGGTCTGGAGACCCGTCCTACGACTGCGGCGACTCTTGGACAAACTACGGACTATCAACTTTAGGCCGTCGTATTATAGCGGTCAACCAGCGATGCAACGACAGAAGCCGAAGTTTTGATTCCCGAGGACGGTTCGTGCGGTCTGGCAGACCAGAATGCCGAAAACACAGGGTGAATCGAATCGCAGGATTCCTTTTTGCCGCTATCATTCGGCCAAATTCCTTGACATTCAGAAAACCCGACATTCAGAAAACCTGACTGCCGAGCCCTTCGCCGAACGCGAATCGCTCAAACGCTGCTCAATGGAGGACGCATGGTTCGCGATTTTACAACGGAGAGTCTGTCGCACGATCCGATTCACGGATATATCCCGTTCATTTCCCGTGTCGGCCTGCCGTCTGAAGAAGCTGCAGAACAGGATCTGATCGACCATCCGTGGGTCCAGCGAATGCGGCAAATTCACCAGTTGCAAACCGCCTGGTGGGTGTTTCCTTCAGCCGAACACATGCGGTTTCAACATGTCCTTGGCGTCATGCACCTGGGGTCCGTGACCGTGAACGCATGGTACGATTCGCTGGTCAATTCGTGCCGCAATGTGCCGTCTAAGGCCTGTGTGGAAAGCATGGTCCGCATCGCCGGACTGCTGCATGATGTCGGACATGGTCCCTTTGGACATTTTTTCGACGATCACTACCTCGCTCAGTTCGATCTGACTCACGAAGACATCGGCGGCCACGTCATCGAACATGAATTAGGCGACATCATTCGCCGAATTCGCCGCAATCCGAATGGCAAACTGCAGCCACTGGAAGAAATTGATCCGAAGCAAATCGGTTGGCTCATTCGACGCCCATCCGGCAGTGTGGAGGATCAGGACGGCCATCCTGACTGGCTGCGAAAGTTGCGTTCCCTGTTCAGCGGCATCTACACTGTCGACAACATGGACTTCGTGCTGCGTGATGCGTATATGTCCGGCTATAACACCAAGGCCTTCGATATATCACGCCTCATTCATTACAGCTTCTTCACGGAAAATGGCCTGACGATTCATTCGCGCGGTTTGCCAACGCTGATCAATTTCATCGAAACACGAGCCAACCTGTTCCGCACGATCTACTTTCATCGCACGGTTCGCGGCATTGACATCGCATTGGAAGACTACTTCGCGGAAACCATGCAGCAGATGTTTCCTGGCAATCCACTGGAACATCTGAAGGCATATCAGGGACTCACGGAAACGTCGTTTCTTGTGGACGTCGTTCGCTGGGCCGACAGCGATGATCCGAAACTTCGGGAACTGGGCCAACACTGGCGCGACATCATTAACCGCAAAGAAATGTGGCGCATGGCGTGTGAACGGACGATGCACTTTCACAGTGGTCAGGCAGAAAGCACAACCATCTTTTCAGAACCGGACCTGGTAGAACGTCGCGTCCGTGAATACCTGCCGAAGGCGATCAGTAACATGCCGCTGCGTATCGACGTGGCGAAACACTACCATCGCCCGAGTGCACGGAAACCCGCTGGCAAGCAAAATTACTGGTACGATCCTGCGAGCGGCTTGTCACACGAACTGGATGATGACGAACTTTTTCGCAGTCTGCCGACGAGTTTCATCATCTTCCGCATTTATAGCCGCGACCACGGCCACGACCGGGAACTCAACACTGCTCTGCAAAAAGTTGCTGGTGGCGCAGGTGGTGATACAAAGACGAATATGTAGCCATCGTTCGCGCGTGCCGCGAGCGATGTTCCCGCAACGTGCGACTTTGGTCCGGCCTCGCGATCGTGTTTCCGGACGGCACCGTATTAATCCTCATTCGATCGACCACCAATCAATCTGGTTTGCCTTCATCCTGCTCCGAAAGGGATTCGTCGGGACGTTGCCTGATTCATTGCCCATTTTCGCAGTGTCATTAACCTATGGGCGGACAATGTGCTTGGCGAAGCTCAGCATGAGTAAATGCTCGATCGGATCTTGCCGCTTTTGAAATTTCTCCCCAATGTCATTCGAAGCCTGTAACGGCGGCACAATCTTCCTGGATGAAATTGGTGACATGTCGCCGAAATTCTGGGAATCACGCGCGGAAAAATTCGTGACCGAGTTCGACAATTCGGAATTACCATGGACAAGACAGTGGCCATCGAAGAGTAATCCGACCGGCCAGCGAGCGGCCAGCGAGCGGCGTGGAGGCTGAACTACCAGTCTTGTGCGATGCAATTGGATTCCAGTGGCAAAAACATCGGTCTGTAGATCACAGGTGTAGTGGATTTCGCCAGAAATCCCGCAACTTCATGGAATTCTGGCGAATCCCACTACAATCGCGGACTGTTGGTGCCGTTTGACCCACCATTCGTTGGTGCCGCAACATTATTCCGCGCGCACGCCCACCGCTGGTGATGATTCGAGCTTCATTACTTCCACATCAGCATGGCCAATCCACACAGAGCGGCCACCACTACGGCGATTACCGTGACGTACATGACAGTGCGAGGATAAGCGTCGGCAGGACCCTCACCGGGATACTCATCCGCCGTCATGTTCACTTCGTCCGCCGCCTCAGCCGCAGAGATGATGATAAGCAGCTTCAGTTGCTTCTCCTCACCTCCAATTTTCCAGGAAGCTTGAGCGGTCGCAGGGAGATGACCAGCGTTTGCAATATCGGAGGAGAAGAACGACAGCACATATCGGCCATCATTACCTTCCGCACGAATCGCACTCAAGGGAGAGGATTCGCCAGGAATAGTAATTCGGACAGCTTCTTCCAATTTATCGCGTGTCTGGAACTTTGCCTGATCAATATCCAATCGCATAAGCCCAGCATCATCGCCAGATGTGTAAACCACAAGCCGACCACGCTCCCAGCGTTCATCAATTGCGGATTTCTTAGTCGCGACGCGAGGATCAGCAGAAGTCGTCATGGCAGTCTCCGATAGAAAGTGTTGATGCCGGCGATATCACAGCGCAGGGTGGGACCAGTCACCGCAAACCCGAATCACCGCAAACCCGGTTTTCGGCTGGGGAGATGTTCTTTGGAATGCCAAGGTCAAGACAGACTGAACAGACATCTGAGGTTTGCTTGACCTACCCTACGATTACTTGACTTTCGGAAGCAATTTCTGTGCCGAAGCAACATCAGCTTCGATAACGTACATCGGTTTGTCGTTGTCGGTCAACTCGCCTGGTCGTTGACCCTTTCGGCGATCTGGGCAACTCCTGAGTTCTGCTGGCCCTGATCCTGCTTTTTATGGATGGAACGCTTGAATAATACGAAAGAAGCCGATATGAACTTTGACTCGCAAAGCTTTTACTCCCGAGACCGAATCGATGACACAACCGCCATCTGAATTTTTCCGGCGTTTCGCCACATCACTTCTCTGCGGCATCGTCGCTTTTGCCCTTGGAGCGCTTCCGGCATCAAGTCAGGACAAACTGGAATCTCCGGTTTCCGGTGTGAATACAACATCAACGGCGAAGCGATTCTTGATTGTTCACTCCGACGATGCGGGCATGAGCCATTCAGTCAACCGCGCGACGATCGATGCCATGGAGAAGGGATTTGTTTCTTCGTGCAGCATCATGGTGCCATGTCCGTGGTTTCCGGAATTCGCTGAATGGGCCAGCCAGCATCCGGAAAAAGACTTTGGCATTCACCTGACCCTGAATTCCGAATTCGGCAAGTACCGCTGGGGTCCAGTCGCCGGTCGCGACAAGGTCCCGACGCTCGTTGATAAAGACGGATATCTGCATGGATCAAAAGACGAAGTCATCGCACAAGCTCGGCCCGCCGAAGTCGAAATTGAACTTCGCGCGCAGATCGATCGAGCTCTCCAGGCTGGCATCAAACTCAGTCATCTCGACACACACATGGGAACTGTCGTATCGACAGGCGACATGCTGGAAATCTACGTCCGACTGGGACTCGAATATGATCTGCCGGTGATGATCATCCGTCATCTGGATCCGATACTAGTTCAGGGTTATCCGGATCTGGCGAAAAAGAACAGCGAATACATCCAGGCTCTGGAGGCGAAGAATCTGCCAGCCATTGATTACTTGTACCAGTTTTATGAAGGTAAAGACCCCAAGGTGAGGCAGGATCGGTACTTGAAGACGTTCCGCGAACTGAAACCCGGTGTGACTCAGATGATCATCCACTGCGGCTATGATGATGCGGAATTGCAGGGCATCACGGGAAGCCATTTCCTGCGTGATGACGATAGAAGAATCTTCTCCGATGAAGCCGTAAAGAAACAGATCGACGAGATGGGAATTGAGATCATCAGTTGGCGACAGCTTCGCGAACGTGCGCGGTAGTCGGAAGGCGTTTTCAGTCGCCAATTGATGAATCGCATACGTTCTGCATCACAGGAAATCTGCTACGCCCGTATATTTCTCCACTACATCAGGATCAAGCTGAAGGCCAAGGCCCGGTGTCGTCGGAATCGCCAACATTCCATCGCTGTCAAGCTGCCAGCCGCCAAGAGTGATTTCATCAATGAATGGCGAACCGGTCAGATACTCAACCAAATCTGTGCCTGGAAACGCGGACGCCAGATGAAGATCCGCGGCTAGTCCAACTGCCGTGTTCCAGCCGTGAGGAATAAACTGCACGCCATTTTCCTGCGCCATCCATGCAATGCGACGTTCCTCACTGATGCCGCCGACTTTGGTCACATCCGGCTGAACAATGTCGAACGCGCGGGCCTGCAACCATGGCTGAAACGCCTGTCGTCGCGTCAGAACTTCGCCACCGGCGATCTGGACGGGTGAATGTTCACGAAGCAACACGTAGTCTTCCAATGCGTCTGGGCTCAGAGCTTCCTCAAACCAATGCACGTCGTAATCCGCCAGCATCTTTGCCGTGTTCAGAGCCCACTTGTAGCCATTGGTCCAGTGTGCATCGCTGCCACCCGCATCGACCATCAAACGACAATCGCTGCCGACAGCTTCACGAGCGGCTTTGACAATGGCTTCATCGGTTGCAGCATTGCGACGACCAAACGGACCCCAGCCGATCTTGAATGCTCGAAAACCCTGAGCTTTCACTTTGAGCAAATGATCCTGCAGCGGCGCGGGTTCATCCATCAGCAACGATGCATACGGCTGGACTCGTTCACGATAACGTCCGCCGAGCAATCTGCCGACAGGTTGGCCAGTGGCTTTTCCCAGCAGATCCCACAGCGCGATATCGATGCCGCTGATGGTGTGTGTGATCGAACCGCCGCGCCCAAGCCAGAACATATTCTGATGCAGCTTTTCGCTGACTCGTTCGGGTTCAAGTGCATTTTCGCCGCGATACAGCGGCTCCAGCACAGCCAGCGACGCGGAAACTAAAGCATCGTTGGTAAACACGCTGCCGAGTCCCACGGCACCTTCGTCCGTATGTACGGCGATCAATGTATGCACGCAGTCTTCGGGCCGCAGCTCGTTGCTCCAGCCACCTTCCGGAGTTGCTCCACGCAAACCAGCACAACGAATTTCACGAATCTTCATATGATGTGATCCAATTAGAATGAATAGTTAATGTAGCCATCACGCTCCGCCGTGATGAGCCACGATCTAGGAACGCCGCAAACCTGAGATTGTTTTTCTGTATGCGCCGGGTGTTATGGCTGCGGTACGTCAACGCGCTGTGAGGAGGCGATCGAAACAAGTCTACCAAATATATTACCACGCTGAAGGATTCCGACCTGAGGACAGGTCCGACTACGTAGGCAGATCTGTCCTCAGATCTGCATCCTTCAGCATGGTCAATGGCACAAGGTCGAATGGCTTACCGACTTTGCGAAGGCGGCTTCTACCTGCCGATTGCTTGACCACGAACATAGGACCATCGAATTTCCGGCCGGGAATTCTCAAACCGCATATCACGAACGCCGAAAAAGTTTCGCTTCCGGCACGAAGCGAATATCCTCGTCCAACGGAAAAATGGGCCTTGGGCAACGAGTATGTCCAAGATACTGCAGATTGGCGCTCGACGAACCCGGCGCGTCAATATGAATCATTTGTCGGCACCAGTCCGCATACATGTGATGCTGACAGTGCGGCGACTTAACAACCACCGCGTCAAAGTTCTTTGGATTCTGGCCGTTGGAAAAGTAGAACGAGCGATCGTACAGATTCACTGCGTGACTGCTGACGACCAACGTGAAATTCTCCGATTCCAGAACTGCCGTCGGACCAGCCAGCCATTCTTCGCCGAACGATTCGCTGCGGAATCGCCCGTCAGAAAGCAGTCGTACTTTCGCTGTGATGTCCAGAGGCTGAAAACGAGATGCATCCAGCGTACCGCCCACAGTGACATGGATGGTCCCGCCGACACCTGCAGCAAAGGCCGTTGCGACTGCTGGCGCATCAACAATCGGAAGCAGCGTTCGACCTTTGTACTTCGATTCAACCAGCTTGCGAAGAACGGCGTTGCTGTCGCCGGACGCCCCGGAACTTGTGGCGTCGGCCGCATCGACCAGCGCGATCGTTCCATTATCCATCTCGGCCAACATCATGCGCGCCATTTTGTCGAGACTTACCAGCGGAACCCGCATGTGTTCGTGGTTCACCCAGAAGCTTTCAGCGATCACGATTGCTTCGCGAGCGGCAAGCTCTGGATCGTCATCCGTCACCACAAAACTGTAAGTTTGCAGTGATGGCACATCGGTAAACGGATTGCCGATAAACATCCCGGCCGACAATCCGCTCGGACCGTTTTCGGCGATCTGCGCGATGCGAATACTTTCACCGAAACGGCCAGTGGCCGTGATCAATTCGTCACCGCGCACCAATGCGGGGATCGCAACTTTCGCAGTGACTGGTTTCACTGAGCCCGACGCAATTCGCAGCAGCAATCGAGCGGCCCGTTGTCCGGTTTCGAAAAAGTCCACGTGCGGATACGTGTGATACGCGACAATGGCGTCGCTGTGTTGAACCATGCGGTCCGTCAAAATACCGTGCAGATCCAGCGACACGACGATGGGAATTTTTTCGCCCAGAATCCTGCGCGTCTCCTGCAGCAACCAGCCTTCCGGGTCAATCTCATCTTCACTGCACATCGCTCCGTGCATGCAGAAGTACACGGCATCCACTGGCGGCGCGTTGCGGATGCCGTCGAGAAACTCGCTCGCGATTCGCAGCCATGCGTCTTTCGCCAGCGTACCACCTGACGTAATAAAGAAAGCACTGTATGCCGACACAACTTCGACGTCTGGTTCCGCATCAAACACGCTCAGCGCGCCGCCGATTTCATTGCGAACCGTACGATGGTAATCCGTGATTGCGGTTCCGCGTCGGATGCCAAAATCATCGTAGCCGCTGAGGTGCGGATTGAACGTGGAGACTTCCTGTTTGCATTCGGCGATCAGAATTCGCGGCATGATTGATGTGTCCTTTGTTGTTGCATTTTCCTTGTTCCGAGGCTCCAGCCTCGGAACACACTGCCTTGGAGGCTCCTGCCTCCTGATGACGTTGTCATGCGTTTTCGATCTCAGCAAGACTGACCTGCTTCGCAATCACCGCGACGCAATCGCCTTGTTGAGTCAAACAGGGTGCTCGTATTGTGATCAGAAACCCGGAGCTTCGCGCCACGATCGGTTCGGGATCGCGATCGGGGCGTTCCAGATGATGGATGTAACCGACGATGTCTCCTTTGACCACTGCGGTACCGAGATCCACGCAGATTTCAAAGATGCCGGATTCCGGAGCCAGCAAATAGTCTTCGCGATTCAACGCTTGCGTCAAAATCGCTGGCGGCTTTCCAAGACTTTCGCGAGTTTGCACGACTCCTCGCAGCAGCCCCACATGAATCAGCACGTTGCGCAAACCGTCCTGAGCGATGCGATGCACGCTGGCCGGGATGCATTCACCGCCGCCCAGTTCCGTCGTCACAACGAGCTTGCCTTGATTCTCCGCTTCGACGGGTAGCAAACCTGTGCCAGCGATGTCGGCGTACAGAAACGAAAAATCGGTGCCCCATGCCAACATCGCTGCCAGCATCTTTCTGCGTTGATCTTTGTCGGGAACCAGATGCATATGCGAACACGGCTCGAATTCCATACTGCGACCGCCGGAATGCATATCGATCACTACGTCGCTCAGCGGAAACAAAACCGTCGTCAGAAAGTGAGCCACCTGACTGGTGACACAGCCCTCCGGTTCGCCAGGAAACGCACGATTCATGTTCATGCCATCCAGCGGTGACAATCGCGTGGCGGCCCGCGCTGCCGGAAAGTTCAGCGACGGAATCAGAATGATGCGCCCGGTCAGCATATCCGGCGTCAATTGCCGAGCGAGTTTCATCGCGGCAATCTGGCCTTGATATTCGTCGCCATGATTACCACCCAGCACCAGCACCGTCGGGCCTTTGCCGTTGGCAATCGTGGTGATGGGAATCATCACATTCGCCCATCCGCCAAGATTGTGCGAATACGGCACCTGCAGGAAGCCCTGTTGCTTGCCCGGTTGAGTGAAGTCGATCGATGTGTGGAGCATGTGAATTGATTCTCGCGGCAGACTGCTGCATTGGTTGAACGAACGTCTTCAAACCGCACGGATGAATCCGTGCAAAGTCTGACGATGGAATTGTAGTAAGACCACATGATTCTTTTGAAGCGACAGTTGACGGAGCAGAGATCTACAACGAACGCCCCCTGCGCCACGCCTGTTCAAGGTGCAGGACTCCGGGCTTCCCGCTACGTCGAAACTTGCGCCTAAATCACTGACGCACATGTGGTTTGTTAAGTCGATTCGTCGGGAGTGCTGCTCGACGGACGCGAGATCAGATTTGTTGAAGTAAAGTTTGGGGCAGAAAGATTAAGGGCAGAAAGATAGTCAGAAGAAAGCGACGAGGGGCGGATTAGATTCAACCGAAACGCGAATACTCCCGCTCCATTCCGCCGGAAAGGAGCTTATCGAAAACAAAACAGCGATTATATTTCTGCCCCAGAACCGTTTCTTACCTGATGTTAGGAGAAGCCTGTGCCATTTGAATATCAGCACCGATTGATTCCAATGGATCGTGAGCAGTTTGGCATGGTATCATTCGATGTTCTGCGAGCTGTCTTTCTCATTCACAATTCGCTGGGGCGTTTTTTTGATGAGTCGGTCTACAAAAGTGTTCTCGCAGGGTTACGCACAGATACCGTGCTGGAGTTTTGGATTGACGTTTCATTGGACACCTTTCGAAAACGATATTTGATGAATGCTGTCGTTCGGGACGGCGCGATTTTTGAATTCAAATCAGTCGAAAAGCTGACGTCGGCTCACGAAGCTCAGTTGCTGCATTATTTGATGCTGTGTGATCTGCGGCATGGAATGCTGATCAATGTTTGCAACGGAAGTGTTGAGCATCGATTTGTCAACAACGCGATGACGCTGACGGAGCGAAAATCGTTCGAAACCACTCATTCTGACTGGAACGACGCCGTGGCCGAGTTTGAGCAGTTCAAGAATCACGTTGTGTCAATGGTGAATGATTTCGGTACAGGACTTGAACGCAGTCTTTACGAAGAAGCCGTAATGCAGTTCTACGGCGGTATCGGGCAGGTCGAAAAACGATTGCAGGTTTTCTGGAAATCAAACCCCGTCGGAAATCAGCGGTTCCGTCTTCTTACCCCAAATCTCGCGTTCAAGATCACGACTTTGGAAGATCAAACTCAGCAGTCGCGGTTTATTGAGCATACTCGCAGATGCTGAAACATGTGCCACTTGATGCCATTTTGTGGGTGAATATCGCGCGACATGTGGTATCGTTTCGTGCTTTGGGGCAGTCATGCAGTTCGTTTTGAATTACGAACAGGAATTGTTGAGGTTAGACAGAAGCATTTGCGATTTGGCGATCATCTTTCTGCCCATAATTTTTCTGCCCCAGATAGCTGCAACATGAATCGAATTCATTCCGACTATGTCAGTATGTTTAGGGTGCCTCACCGAGCTCTGCTGCGCACAGCCGGGGTTGGTTTTGCGTTACCGGCTGATTCAAACACGGAAAATTCTTTGCATTCGTTCAGGAAAAGACCGTTCCACTCTTCCACACTCGAACCATTACCTGTCGATGCGGCATCGGCTGGATGTCAATGACAACGAATTCGCCTCAAGCACGGGCACGCTCCCGAGACTGGAATCCTCACGCAGACTGATCAGCTTTTTTTAGCTACGGCACCGACGTAAACTCCAGCCAGCCAAAACGGTCTGGCGTATGGAAGCTGCCTTTGAGCGGTGGGGAGAACGCAAGGAAGGCATTTTCGTTTCGGTCGTGGCGAAACAGGTTGATCTTCCAGCGAGTGCCGGGCTGGGGCTGTGTTTCGCTGAGTGCCGTTAATGGAATCCGAACTTCGACGCGCCAGATTTTCGACGCTTCATCAACAATGACGGCGGATTCAGCGTTGGCGGTCCAGTCGAAATCTTTTTTTGGAAGGTCGAGTTTCAGGTCGAGTGTTTCACCGGACGGAGCCCATTCGAATTCTGTGTAGCGATTGATTTGATCCGCATCGGACCCGATGAACGCTTCGACCACATCATAGTCCCACAGCCCCAGGCGTTCTTCTTCTGACGCCGGAAGCCAGCTGCTGATTTCGCGATACGGACATTCGTAACAAAGATACAAAAACTTGTCAGACCACAGCAATCGCACGGGTGAACTGAGTTCCGGTCGCGCGACGCTGTCCGTGGATTGATATTCGAGCCGCACCGGCGCTGCTGCGGCCCACTCTGGTTCGTCGAGTTTTCCATCGGGTACAAAATCGCGATCGATATGTTTCGCGACAACCGTCGGTAACGGAATCGAGCGCGCGAAGAGTCGATGTGCGTTATCGAAGTAAATCTTGCGGCACGCTTCCGGAGATAGCTTGATGCTATTGATCAGCCAGTTGCCCTGGATCGGTGTCATGTGTGCCCAGTCGCGATCGTCGGTCTCCATCCAACGCCAGCACTTCACAAAGAATTCAACGCCGTCATCGTCTGTTGGGTTTTCGGCATCTCCGCCGGAACCCAGAATCAGTTTGTCGTAGACCATGAAATCGGTCGCAAACAGAATTCGATCCTGATACTTCTCAAACATCTGCCGCACGCGCTGTGGATCGTGTCGGCCCAATTCGGGAATGCGGGCCGCCATATCGGCGTACATGTTGGGATATCGTTCCAGTGAGTCGGCGACCCAGTCGAGATCTTCCGGATTGTTGGCGAAATGTACGCAGACAAACGTCGTTTTCGAGTGTCGCTCAATCACGCGATTCAGGGCATCCAGAAGTTCCATACGTGGCGGATGTTTTTCCGGATCGCCGAACCACCAGCTGCGATGGTCTTTCAATTCCGTCCAGCGTTCGTTTGAATCATCGTACGGAAGCCAGAACGCTTTGGGATCACCAACGTGAATCGAAACCGGCATCCCCAGTTCACCACATCGCTGCCAGACAGGATCGAGTTTTGGATCATCAATGCGAATGAGTTTGCCGCTGCTATCCTTCAGGAACAGCCCAAGTCGTTTGTACTCCTTCAGACCCGCCGCTCCCAGTCGATGACCTTCATTGATTTGGCCGACAGCGCGAGCACTCCAGTCGGCATCATCCCAGCCGCTGTAGTCCAGAATCATGTCGTTCATGAAACGGCCGGGATACAGCGAATCGGCCATTGCCCTGGCCTTTTCGAAATCCGACGGCTGCCCGTTCTTTGCCGTGACCGTTCCCGCGCCAAGGATGACACCGATGCCAACACCGGACCGATCCAGAATCCCGATTGCCCGTTTGAAGCGTTCGGGATTGGCTTCGATATGTTGATGCAGGTCGATGATTCGGTGTTCATCTCGCCACACGTCAAACGAAAACGCATCCGCACGCGGGTCACCCAATCCTTGAGCGAAGCTGTGTCCTGCGTCGTAAATCATCGCGACTGCAAAAGTCGCTACGTTCGCAACTAAGAACGCAGATCGACACACAGGAAATCGACACATCATCGTCACAGCTCCCGCAAAGTTATTCGATCACCGCAATGTAACTTGCGTGACCGACCAAGGCGAGTAAGTAGCCATCATGCTCCGCGTGATGAGCCCACCGGCGACATTGTTCATCAACGAGAATAGGTTGTCGGCCCCGCACAATCGTATTGGGCGGTAGAACGATTGGATGCGTAATGATCGCCAACGTCAACACTTGTGGGCTCATCACGCGGAGCGTGACGGCTACATTGGCCGTATTGACTCCATGCCTGATTCCAGTTGCAACCACTCCTGTCGCTCGCCTTACTCGCCGTCCGTCTGCTTGCCGCTCGTTACGAACTCAACTTCGCTGAGCGATCCGTCACCGTTCTTATCGAAGCGAGGAAATCGTTTCGGAGCTTCGTCGGGATCAGGTTGACTCGCCACGAATTCTTCTCGTGACAAAACTCCGTCGCCGTCCTTGTCGCGTTTGCGAAACATGGCCGCTCGATCCTGGGGCTTGTTGTTGCCTTTTGTGCCGACGGATTTCTTTGCCGTGATCTGCGGCTTGGCTTCTGGATGGTTGGCAAGGATGTCCTGCAATTTGTGCAGCACATCAGATTGGCTGGCCGCGATATTTACGGTTTCAAGCGGGTCGGTCTGATAGTCGTACAATTCGTATTCCGCAGTATCTGACGATGCACCGGGTGCCTTCCATTCCACCATGCGATAACGGTCCGTACGGATTGCTCGACCAAGACGGCCGCCGCGTGGATAAACATGAATCACACTTTCGCGTGTTCGCGTCTCGGGCGATTTCAGGATGGTGGCGAAACTGGTTCCGTCGAGTCCGGCAGGAACGGGCAGAGCAGCCAGTTCGCACAGCGTTGGATAGAGATCGACGGTTTCGACAAGTGATTTCGTGTTCTTCCCGACCGCACAACCAGGCGACGCCACGATCAAAGGAATTCGAGCCGCCTGTTCGTAGTTCGTATGTTTGCACCACATGCCGTGATCGCCCAAATGCCAGCCATGATCTCCCCACAGCACAACGATCGTATTTTCGGCCAGCCCCTTTTCGTCAAGAGCCTTCAGTACCTTGCCGATTTGGGCATCCGTATAACTTGTCGCAGCGTAATAACCATGAATCAATCGTCGCGTGTCTTCAGGTGAGATTGGCCCCTGTTGCGGCATGTCGCTGTAACCTCGTAGTTCGCCACCAAACTGCGGCGCGTAGGACGGAGCGTCTTTCGGCGGTTCCAGAACCTGTGGCATCGGTAGCTTGGCCGGATCATAGAGATCCCAGTACTTCTTCGGAGCCACGAACGGCAGATGCGGCTTTAGAAAACCGACGGCAATGAAGAACGGCTGATCGGACGTTGCTGCTGCATGATCGATCCGTTGCACGGCTTCCAACGCAATCTGTCCATCGCCGTACGCGTCATCATCTACGTCGGCGGATTCTGTTGCCGTGCCGCGCGGACCGTTGTTTGAATCACGCTTATCGGATGTACTTTCTGCCAACTGATATTGCGGTGCCTTCGGTCGCCAGTGAGGCACGCTCCACGAAGCTTCGTCTTCGGTGTTGCCGTGACCAGTATGCAGAATCTTGCCCATGCCCTGCGTCTCATAACCGTGCTGCCGAAAATACGCAGCCACGGTGACCGCATCCGGCGCGGCGAGACGAAAATGCGTGGGCAGATCATAGATCCCCAATGTCTGCGGCCGCAGTCCGGTCATCAAAGCATTCCGCGAAGGCGAGCACACCGCCTGATTGCAATACGCCGATTCAAACAACACACCTCGCTTCGCCAGCAAGTCAATATTCGGCGTTTGAGCCACAGCGTCGCCATAACATCCCGCCACCGGCTTCAGATCATCCACGCAGATCAGCAGGACGTTGGGGCGGTTGGTGTTTGGATTGGCAACGTTTGGTTCCGCCGCGCTGTTCGTTTTTGGCAAGAAGAGTAATGCCATGAGTGTGAACGTGACGGTCATGGCAAACGCCGCTGGGCGTCGAATTCTACGTCTCAGTCTGAGCCATGTTTGAAAACTGTTTTCGTATCGAGACATCAATCAGAATCCCAGCAAGATCGCAAATGAACGTAACCGGACCAAAGCCGCAGCTTAAGCACCTCATTTGCGGTTTTCGAGCGACCATTCAAAACTCATTGACCGGCGTGACAAAACACTGGTAAACTGGCGTGAAAGTTATTTGTCGACAGGAGCAGTGTGCAATGAGCATCCGAGAAATTGACATCGCACAATTCAGTCAGTTTGCCCGCGAGCAGATTCAGTCTGGTACAGGCGTGTCGCTGACATCTCTTGCTGAACAATGGGAACGCCGACAGCAGTCAGGCATCCGGTCGTCTATTGCAGAACACTCGAAGCCTCAAGTCACCAAAGCACGAGCTCAAGTCGAAGACTTAGCCCGTCAGCAGGGCGTGATGCCAATTCGCAGTGCGGCTGACCTGCGTTTTGAATTCCTCGAATCCGACGCTGATCTGGATGATTTTCTTTCCGCTGTCAAAGCCGGACGCAAGGAAGACATTGTCAGGGATCCCCTGAATGAGTGACACCGACATCGTGGTAGACACTGACGCAGTGTCATTTCTTTTTCGAGGTGATAGCCGCGAACAGCACTACCTGCCATTTGTGCTGAATCATCGCTGCATCATTTCTTTCATGACGGTTGCAGAACTTGAATTCGGAGTTTTGAGAGCAAGCTGGGGCGAAGCACGCCGAAAGAGTCTGGCTGATTTTGTCCGCAAGCGCTTTGTGATCTTCAATCAGACATCTGACCTGTGTATCGTCTGGGCGGAACTACGAGTCGAAGCCGAAAAGAAGGGCCGCCATCTCAGCAGTTCAGATGCCTGGATTGCGGCGACAGCCGTTCTCCTGGAAGTTCCGCTGCTGACTCACAATCACAAAGACTACGAATCATTGGAGTCCCTGCGATTGATCTCCGCAAATAGAGGGTAGTCGCAAGTCCTGTCTGTTCGTGTATGGATGTGGAGTGTTTCGCTCTGCGTCATACACTTTATTCGGCAGTCTGGGATTTACAAGGCGATGTCACCGGATGGCGGCTCACCGCACGAACACTCGGACAAAAGAGTGAACGTCCGATTTTGTGCTTTCATATTCTCTCAAGGAGATGCAACGTGGATGCACATCAATATCTTCGTAGAGTGTTCTGTAACCAAAGGATTCCGGATTCAGTGGCGTCGCCTTCCGTTCTGGGATTCGGATTTGAGATCGATGATTATTCAAATCTCACATCAGAAACCGAGATTCGACACATTCCCAAATCGCACGGAGTCGGCGAGGCGGTGAAATGCCGATTCAAAGCTGAACCGCTTTCGATCATTGAAACAGGAGTCTGTCCTGTGTGTGGCCTTAATGAATTCATTCCTTACTTGAATGCAGGATCGATCGACCAATACGCTCGCGGTATTTATCGAGCAATGGTCAAAGATTATTCGGACTGGGCCATGTGGCAATATGTAGTCGATGACTGGTATAGCCTGAGGGGAATCAACAACAAGCGGCTGCACGTTGACCACTGCTTTCCGGTCAGTCTAGGTTACGAATACTCAATTCCAGAGTTCGTAGTTGGTAGTCCAATTAACTGCAGGCTCACCACATCCCAACGGAATCTTCGCAAGAGCAATAAGACTGAAGTGTCATCGGAACAAGTGATCGGTCGGTATGAGCAATTCACCGACGCCTTTCCAGAGTGGGTGGCGGCAAAAGAATTCTACACCGAGACCGGAAGACTTTGCGGAGCACCTAGGCCACAAACCAGGTTTCAGGACACTGCGGTATCACAGGAACTCAAAGACCAAGAGTCTCAATCGATGATAGACATGATTTTGGAGTGCCCTGTTTTCTGATACTCGCACTTAATTCAGCCGAGAATTGCTAGAAGATTGTCCGTTGACAATAAATCACATCGTATGCACTATACAACCACTACTGTATTCAACCGTTGCTTGTGAGGGGAGTGAAATGGCAATGCGAGACAGTTTGACTGAAAATGTGGCGTTCGAGATACCTCGCGAGCAGGCACGCAAGCTCAGACGGCTCGAGGGGAAAGAGCCATCTGAATATCGCACGCGATTATCTCGTTGGGTTTTACGAGGACAAGCGAAGGACTGAGATCGAGTTGGTCAAGAAGTCAGTCCCGTGGTTACCTTCGGTGTATCAGGCGATCGTTCAGCATGTTGGTCGAGGCGGTGTTAGCAACTATATTCGTGAATCTATCTTCCAATATATGACAAAACGAAAAGTGAAAATGTCTCTGCCGCCAGTATTGAAGGAAGGACACGTTCGTTCTGCATCGACTCGTCGCAACGGCAAAATTCAGAATGCGCAGCCCAGGCGTCGCAGTATTGTTGTTCCCTTATTTATCCCGATTGAGTGGGTTTCCGCTATCAATGCGGAATTTAGTGATGGTGAAAAAGAACCTCGCGTGATCAGTCAAGTTGCAAAGGCGGCAACTCAGATGCGCATTGAGAAGGAGACAGGCGTCTTGCTTGAAGTCCAGTCGCGAATGGCACCGTGGCTCGGCCGCTCACAGTGATCGCTGCGGTTGCTGAATATCTTCCGATCAAGGTTGAAACAGCGATAATGCGAGGGTGGGAGACGACTCGGATGCAAAAGCGAGTGATTCAACAAGTCGTGGCAGAATTGCCGGAACAAGTGGATGTTGATGCCCTGATCGAGCGAATGCATCTGCTTGACAAGATTGAAGTACGAGAACAGCAATTAGAACGTGGCGAAGGAATTACACATGCTGCTGCTAAGGAAAGGCTAGCGCAGTGGCTCCGGTAATCTGGGCCCGGGCTTCGCCCCCAACCCGTATGGAATATTGCCAATAGCTCTCCATCCGACCCGGCGTCAGTGGTACCAGAAAACCAACTGAAGGCATCCCGGACGCAGGGTTCTCGTTCTGGAGCTACTGAAGCCATTCCGACTACTCATCACGTGTTTCTTCCTGACGTAGTACATCGCGACGCAGCAGACCTCTAAATTCCTATTGGTGCCGTTCGAACTATGATAACAATTCTCGATCAACTCAAACAAAACCTCGACGCCATTCATGATCAAATGCGATCGGCCTCCGATCATGCTGGTCGGGATTCCGGCGATGTGCGGCTGGTGGCTGTGACGAAGTATGCGGAATGGCCTTGGGTCGAAGCGCTCAGTCAGCTGCATCAGACATTCGGCGAAAATCGTCCGCAGCAGTTGGCGGAGCGACAGGCTTTGTTGCCGGACTGCAAATGGCATCTCATCGGACAGCTCCAGCGCAACAAAGTGAAACTGGCGTTGCAACATGCGAGCATGATTCATTCGATCGATTCACTGAAACTGCTGGAACGCGTGGCGCAGGTAGCGGCGGAACTGAAGCTGCGACCTGAGGTTCTGGTTGAAGTGAATCTGTCGCACGAAACTACAAAGGCAGGTTTCACTGAAGTTGAACTGCGCCGCGACTGGTCACAGATCGTGAGCTTTTCTCCCGCGGTCCAGATTGCAGGCTTCATGACGATGGCAGCGGAATCAGATGATCCCGAAGACGCTCGCCCGACGTTCAAAGCCCTTCGCCTGTTGCGCGATGAGTTGCAACAAACGGATGCGAGTCGCGCCGTTGGTTTGGAGCTTCGTGAATTATCAATGGGCATGAGCGGCGATTTTGTGCCAGCCATCGAAGAAGGGGCAACGATGGTCAGAATTGGTAGTCGGATTTTTCAGGGGCTGTAGCGGAAATCGTCGATGCCGATTCCGTTTCACCCTGTGGTATACCTTGGTCACGCGAATTACAACAAATGCCGATAGCTTTACAGAACTTTGTAGTGGTATACTTACGCCATGAGTACCAGAACTGTTAACGAAGTTGAAATCTGGACCGGGATCATCAATCCCGACCAACGTGATATGTCCACATCAGAAGCCAATGCGGTGCTGCGGTGGTCGTTCAACGAATCAGCCAGGTCGAAAATGGAACAACTGGCTGTGCGAAATGGAAAAGGCGAGTTGTCCGAAACTGAACTTGAAGAATTGGAAGCGTACGTCAACGTTGGTCAGGTTGTCGCCATTCTCCAGGCAAAGGCGAGATTGTCACTGAAGCATTCTGGTAGCAACAGTATAGAATAATGATGCCGCCTTCTCGACGTCAGCAGGTCTGGGAACGAGCGCATGGTTGTTGTGAATACTGTCAGCTTCCACAAGACCACGACCCCCGTCCATTTCATCTGGATCATATCCGACCGCAGAAACACGATGGACTCACGGTCATTGAGAATCTGGCACTCTGCTGTGCTGCGTGCAGTTTATATAAGGGACCAAATCCGGCAGGATACGATCCAAAGACCGACGAATTGTATCCGCTGTTCAATCCACGAATGCAGAAATGGTCCGATCACTTTGCATGGGCCGAGGCCGTGCTGGAGGGATTGACTGCCGTCGGCCGAACCACAATCAGCGTGCTTCGCATCAATGAGCCATTGAGGATTCAGCATCGACGGTTGCTGATTGAACTGGATGTCTTTCCGCCTGATTTGCCATTGGCTGTGACTGATTTGTAGCGGAAGTCCGTCGGTGTGCCTTCGCTCTGCTTGTGACACCCTACGTTGCTGATTTGTCCCCAATGATCGCATTGCGTATCCTGCGTCTGCTATGACTGATTCTGCCACGACCGAAATTCCTGAGTTCCTGCAATCCCTCAACCCGCAGCAACGGGCCGCCGTAATACATGGCGATGCGCCGTTGTTGATTATCGCCGGAGCTGGAACCGGGAAGACGACGACATTGGCGAATCGTGTTGCCTGGCAGATCGTCTCCGGGACCGATCCGGCGCGGCTGTTGCTGCTGACGTTTACGCGCCGTGCAGCGGCGGAGATGTTGCGGCGAGTTGAACAGATTCTGGTGCAGCTTGATCCTGCGACAGTGAAAGATCCGAGCATCTGTCAGCGGTCTGCGATTCGACGCATTGCCGGCGGCACGTTTCATTCGGTCGCCACAAACGTCCTGCGACGTTATGGACATCTGATCGGCTTGCATCCGGATTTTACGATTCTGGATCGCAGCGATTCCGAAGACCTGATGAACGTCGTGCGATCGAAACTGAACCTGCCGAAAGGTGAAAGTCGTTTCCCACTGAAATCCACCTGCCTCGACATCTACAGCCGCTGCGTGAACACTCAAAAGTCGCTGGAGATTGTGCTCAAGAAATACTTCCCGTGGTGCCTGGAACATCAGGAACGGCTGGGTGAACTTTTCACTGGCTACACGTCAACAAAAGAACAACAGCGAGTCCTCGACTTTGACGATCTGCTGCTGTTCTGGAACGCACTTTCAGAAGACTCAGACGGCGGACAGATGCTCCGGCAACAGTTTCAGAAAGTCATGGTCGATGAGTATCAGGACACCAACATCCTGCAGGCGCAGATTTTGAAGAACATCTGTCCGGATGGTCGCGGCCTCACGGCCGTCGGCGATGACGCCCAATCGATTTACTCGTTCCGCGCTGCGACAGTGCGCAATATTCTGGATTTTCCGAACGAGTATCCGGGAACCGTGTTGATACCGCTCGAACAAAACTACCGCAGCACGCAGAAGATTCTTGACGCGACAAACCGCGTCATTGCCGAAGCCGAAGAACGCCATTCAAAGGAACTGTGGTCGTCTCGCGGCGACGGCGCGATGCCGGTACTGGTGACGTGCAGTGATGAGGACGCTCAAACGACGTACGTCATTGACCAGATACTTGATCGGCGAGAGAAGGGCGTTCCGCTGAAGCAACAGTGCGTCCTGTTTCGGGCGTCGCACCACAGCATGGCGATGGAAGCCGAACTCGGTCGCCGCAACGTGCCGTTCGTGAAGTACGGCGGCCTGCGATTTCTCGAGACCGCTCATGTGCGCGACCTGATGTCATTTCTGCGACTGGCCGAGAACCCGCTGGATTCGGTGGCTGGTTTTCGAGTTCTGGTGCTGCTGCCGGGCATCGGTCATGTGAAGGCCGCATCACTACTGGACTCACTGCGCGACGCCGGTGGGCATTTTGAGACATGGAATTCATGGGCTCCGCCGACTGCACTCCGCGATGACTGGCCGAAGCTGATTCGTCTGTTGCGCGACATGGAAGAACGCGCCGAATCCGACGCTGGTGTCGCCACCGACATTCACGCGACGCGGTTATTTTACGCTCCGCTGCTGGAGACAAAATACGACAACGTCAAAGCGCGGCTCAATGATTTGATACAGCTCGAAGCCATCGCCGCGCGGTATCAAAGTCGCATGGAGTTTTTGGCGGAGATGACTCTTGATCCGCCAAGTTCCACGCAGGAACTTCCTGCCGATCCGTTTCTGGACGAAGACTATTTGGTTCTCAGCACGATCCATTCGGCGAAAGGTCTCGAATGGGATTCGGTTTACGTCATTCACGCCGCCGATGGCAACATTCCGTCTGATATGGCGACAGGCAGCCCGGAAGAGATTGAAGAAGAACGTCGACTGTTTTATGTCGCAATGACACGCGCCAAGAATCATCTCAGCGTCGTGCGTCCAGAACGTTATTACTTTCACAATCGCCGCAAGAGCGACATGCATTCGCTCAGCAAGATCACGCGTTTCCTGCCGCCGAATATTCAGACTCTCTTCGAACGCCAGTCGCAAGGCATGACCTACGGCGCTGGTTACGGTGGGACAGGGCAGAGCGGTTTGATTCAAAGCGACACATCGGAGATTCGCAAGAAAATTGCGAAGTTGTGGGGTTGAAGAAGATTTTGATTTAGACCGAGCATAGGGTTCGATTTTTGCCGCAAACCAGATTTCGTCTGCTTCCGGTATATGCATCAATCCGCAGAAAACGGTAGGCTGCGTTTACCGCGCCCTTCAATTTCGTCTCACCAGTCATACCCACCCAGGAATCCCTCCATGCTGAGTCTTCAGCAACAACCTCTGCGATTGTGCGACGGAATCCGTCGGCGCGAAGTTCTTCGCGCCGGTGGATTGAGTGCGTTAGGGCTTTCGCTGCCCATGTTGCACCAGAATCAACTGCTAGCGGGGAATAGCAGTGGGCCAGCAGAACGCCAGGGAAAAGCAAAAGCGTGCATCGTGCTGTTCCTGATGGGAGGTCCGCCGCAGCATTCGACGTTCGATCCAAAGCCACAGGCTCCGCTGGAAGTTCGCGGCGAATTTGGTCCGATTCAGAGTGTCGTACCCGGAATTGATCTTTGCGAACTCTGGCCGCGAACGGCATTGCTCACGGACAAGATGGCGATTCTGCGAGCCATGTCCACCGGCGACAATGCACATTCATCAAGCGGCTATTACATGCTCACCGGACAGCCGCATGCTCCAATGAATGCCGAAAACGTGAACCCCGGTTTTCCCAACGACTATCCGAATCTCGGTGCGACGGTGCGAAAAATGATGCCCGCGCGAGGCCAGTTGCCAGCGTCCATTCGGTTACCGCATCGCATCTTCAACACGGATGGCAGCGTCTGGCCGGGACAGGATGCTGGATTCCTCGGGCAAGCCGTGGAGCCGTGGTTGTTGAACTGTCAGCCCGCGAATCCCGGGTTTCATATCGATGAATTCAGCCTGAGCGCAGATATCTCAGAACAACGCCTCAAGGATCGCAAGTCACTTTTGAATCACATCAATACTCGACTGCAGGGAACCGACAATCGAGCCATACTGGACGCCTACGGCAACCTCACCGACAAAGCGTTTGATGTGCTCAGTTCTTCTGCCGCTCGACAGGCATTTGAACTTGGTCACGAATCGGACAATGTACGAGATCGATACGGGCGAAGTCAGTTCGGGCAAAGTGTGTTGATGAGTCGCCGACTTGTGGAAGCTGGCGTTTCGCTCGTTCAAGTCAACTGGTTTCGTGGTCCGGACGAACCGACGAACGCTCCGTGCTGGGACAGTCACGCATCGGAAGCACAGCGTCTGAAGACGGTACTGTGTCCGCCGGCCGATCTGGCATTGTCCGCTTTGATCGAAGATCTTGAGACGCGTGGGATGTTGCATGAAACACTCGTCGTCGTGATGTCAGAATTTGGCCGCACGCCACGATTCAATGGTGCCGGAGGCCGAGATCACTGGGGCCATGTCTTCTCCGTCGCGCTGGCTGGTGGCGGAATTCAGGGCGGCGTTGTGCATGGTGCATCGGATGCTATCGGCGGGTATCCGCAGGATGGCAAAGTGTCACCACAGGATCTGACGGCGACGATTTTTCATTGCCTTGGACTCAACCCGGATTCGTTGATCACCGATACGCTTGGCCGACCATTACCCATCAGTCGCGGCGAAATCATCCGACCGATCCTGTCATAAGCCCCCATGCACAAATTAAGTGACATAACCTCAGGAATCACAATCAGGGGAAGTCAGTGGATGCAGGCCAGCTTTTGTATCGGTTAGTGAGGTTTTCAAAACGTCAATAGCTGACCTGCACCCGCCGGAGGCTGGGTGCAGTCGCCGATTTCAGTAGGTCCTCCTTGCCGAGGAGGACTTTCGCCGCAAGGCGAACCACAAGAGCGGACGTCCGCTCAACGGTGGTGCGTTGCGACCCAATCAACGTGGAGCTGGTCGCAGGTTGCAGCAAGCTGCAAAGTCCTTTCCGGCAGAAAGGACCTACATAAGACAGTCCTTTCCGGCAGAAAGGACCTACACAAGACAGTCCTTTCCGGCAGAAAGGACCTACTTTCACAACTGAGGTTTGAGGCAGGAGCTGGGCAGTTGGAAAGTTGGCGTTGACCCAGAATTTGGGTTAAAAAAGCGATGGTGATTTCGGGCTTAATTTGTTTCGCAAATTCAGGCAAACAATTGGGTTGGGCGACGGTAACTCTCAAGGGATCCATTGAATCGCAGGATTCCACA
>Ga0209702_10000355_pt1 | contig 94543 bp, 75 predicted proteins | sample FRY01_FD_187210 | JGI IMG/M metagenome (GOLD analysis project Ga0209702, IMG submission 187210) | Freshwater microbial communities from Lake Fryxell liftoff mats and glacier meltwater in Antarctica - FRY-01 (SPAdes) (version 2) | ecosystem: Environmental > Aquatic > Freshwater > Ice > Glacier... | reverse complement strand
CGAGCCGACCAACAATCGTGCCGAACGTGGCTTGCGGGGTGCCGTCATCGCCAGAAAAGTCTCCCACTGCTCCAAGAACGAACGTGGCGCCGCCATCTACGAAGCCATGAAAAGCGTGACCGCCACCCTCGCCCTCAGGGGCTACCGCGTCGCCTCCGGCCTCTCCGATCTCATCAGGGGAATGCCCATGCCCAGCCCGCAGAGCCGCTAATCAATTACCACGCCCTTCTTAAGCGCCGGCAGCACCGAAAACATGATGTAATTGACGTCACTGTCGATTTTCGACACATGAGTTGAATCGACGAACAGGATGTCCCCGGCGTTCAGATCGCTGAAAACATCCAGCTCCACCTCCTGAAGCTTCTGCGCCTTCACCGTGATGGCAGCCTTGTCACTTTCCTTGACCAGGCTCATCAGCAGGTCAGGATAAGGCTCAATAAAAGTCGCATCGATTTTTTCCTGGAAAAATCGCTCGCGGGTATCCAGCAATACGCACGACGAATAGCCGGATCCAATTTCCAGCACCTTCCTCGGCTTTAATTCGAGCAGAAGACAGAACATGATGATGGATTCACCGTGCCTGAAGTTCGGGTTGTCGAAATGATAGCGCAAACCGGACTGCTTTTCCTCGCTCCAGGGCTGTACCTGGTAATGCTGCGCCAATGTCTCCAGCAAGGCCAGTTGCTGAGGTTCGCGAAGATCGACTCCGGGAATAATCGTGTCCTCGGTCCATATCCTGTCCTCCCGCGCCCTCACTTCCGCAAGACTGGGGATCGGCGAATAGAAATGGCCTGGAGGCCAGCCCACCTCGTAGGCGGCCAGCTTCTCACGAAGCGCCTTTACTTCGCTTTCCAGAGCGGTGGGGAAACGTAGAAATGATTTGAGCGGGGAGTACATCGGATTTGGATGTCGATGTGGATACTGCGGGGCGACTGGCTGTCAGTCTATCGGCGGCCGCGGGCAGCGGCGACCTGGAGATTTCTGACCGCACGCCTGACAGCGGCCGATCAAGGCGTCGGTTCATTCACGAACGCGGACTGCCACCGGCGGAGCTGGATCCGCTCAAACAATGAAAATGAACGCGCCGCAGGCGGCTGGAGGCTATTTGCGGACCGGCCACGCACCAGTGGTGCCACAACTTTTCTGCCGACGGCCAGGTTGAACAGGCACTTGAAGAACATCCGGATGATGCTGGGGTTTGACAGCACCATTGGATCGATCCAGACCGAACGAGTGATGGACATGAGGCACAGCCCGAAGCTTGCCTTGTAATAATACTTGCTGGCGAGGCAAAAATTAAAATAAGAGGCACCCCAGCAAAACAGCGCCTTGGGAGGATCGGGATTCTGATGGCGCGCCCGCGCCTGAACGAATCGAAAAGACGCCTCCATGCTCTGGAGTCCGCCACTCATGGCAGTGTCGTGCTGCCGGTAGTCGACCAGCGTTTTTTCCACCACCCTCGCTTCCCAGTGTTTACACACTCTTAGGGTCAGGTCCCAGTCCTCGCAGCCCTGAGCTCCTCCCTGCTCGTCCCGGGTCAGATACGGTCCCGTCTGACGCAGGGCCTCAGCCAGGAACAAAGGCACGCTCGCATTGCCCAAAATGTTCCGCAGGATCATCACTTTCAGGATATTTCCTTCAGGCGTGTACGGGAATTGAACCCCGATGTCTTCACCCCGCTGGTCAATCAATCGAGACCAGCAGTACACCATTCCCGTCCGCGGTCCGCCTTCGCGGAAACGTTGAACCTGTAATTCCAGTTTTTCAGGGGCCCAAAGGTCGTCGGCATCAAGCGGGGCGATGTATTGCCCGCGCGCCACCTCGAGCCCAGTATTGCGAGCCGCACCTACTCCGCCATTGTCCCGTCGCAAGAAGCGGATGCGGCTGTCCGCCTGCGCCTGCTGGGCCACTTTATCGGCGGTATCGTCGGTGGAGCCATCATCAACGACAATGATTTCCAGGTTGCGCAGCGTCTGGGCTCGCGCCGATTCGAGCGTCGCGTCGATCCATCGACTGGCATTGTAGGCCGGAATGATGACTGATACTTCGGGAGGATTATCCATATTGGGATGACTGGTCGGAGGAAGATATGCATTAGAGCCTCACGGGCCGCGGGGCCGGCCTCACCGGCTCCGCCGCACGGCTTGCCCCACCCAGCGGCGGGCGCGGCGCAGGCCCAAGGTGATGCGGTTGCGGAAGACCGCCACCTGAAGCGCCTTGACCCAGTCATCGTTCACCTCGTGAAGGTCCGCGGATCGCAGAATGTCGTCGAGATACGCCAACTGTACTTCGTTCCTCAGCCGCAAGCCCCTGATCTGGGAATTCGTCACCCCATCAGAAAGCGACCTTCCCGGACTCGACCGGTTGGCGAGGAAATTCATTTTTGTCCGCAAGCACTTTTCGCACTGCCCGCAGTTACCCCCCTTCCCTGCTTCGGCCGTCGGGTGCTCCCAGCACACCCGCAATCGGTCCGTGACGTTCGGAAACGTGGCGATCAGTGCCACTTTTTCGCATCGTGAGTAACCCGTGCCATCCGTCGTGACCGTAAAATCTTCGCTGCTCAAAAACGGGTTCGTGACCGGGTTCGATCCCCATGGCAGCACCAGCGAACCGTAGTCCTCGTCGCTGCCGATAAGCCCGATCGAGGCCACCCCGTTGAACTGACACAGGCAGGAAACAAGTCCGGTGCCAAATTCGGACTCCCACTTCGTGCCGACCTGCCGCCAATCGGTCACCACCTGGCACAGCGGCACCCCGAAGGGGCCGAGAATCTCCTCGGCATTGAGCCGCGCCACTGTGAACATCTCGGGCTTGTCGAGCGGGATGTCGAAACCATGCACCAGTACTGCCGCCTTGAGAGTTCGGCCCTGACGACCGGCCGCCCCGGACGCATGCCGCACCAGCGAGAAATTCGCATCAACACCCCCGGAATATGTCAGTACTGCATCACGCGAGTTGCTGGCCACCGCCTCGACTTCCACCTCTGCCGTCACCTGTACCGGCGTGTACAAATCCGGCCGCCACTTCGCCCAGGCCCGTTGAAATTCCTCCAGGTTCTCCAACAACCGGGCCGATACCGGGCCCGCCACATGCAGGTCGCTCCGGCACCGCATGGCGTGAAAAATCAGCGCTACCGCCACGGCATCAAATCGCTCCAGCGGCGGAGGAACCACGGAACCGGCAAAACTGTAACCAATCGACGTTTTCCCAGTTGATGAAGCCGGTTCAAATTCGATGGATCGCTCGACGGAGCGCTCCGCCCGGCGTTCGTTCATGGTTGCTATGATTTTCATTTTGGAAGACCGGGACCACCCGGATGAGTTTTACGGCCCAAACCCCGACGAAGGAGCGGTTTGGCAGGCCTGCACCCGTCAAATTGCGGCCTCACACGCCCTTGCCACACCGGCGCGCCAAGGTATCGGTGCCGCCCCACACACATCGCCTTGGTGAGACGGGTTAAAAGGCATAGCTCATACCAACAAACAAACGGTGCCGACTGTAATCTTCCTGACCGTCGGCCGTACTGAACGAATAGTTATAATTCGCATTCAGACTAATGTTTCGCCACAGCATGTAATTTAAGCTCAGACCCGTATAAATTGTATCTTCCACGCCATCCTCCAACCCGTCCACGCTGTTGCCATAATCTGAGTGAATGTAGTTCAAGGAGAGGCTGCCCCCAAGCCGCCGCGAAAAACCGTGACTCAAGCCAAAACTTGACCGATACGAATACCCCGTCTGGGATCCGGCTCTGCCGGTGTCGTCGAGGCTCAGCAGGTTCCTCCAGCTGGCGCTCGTTCGTTTCGCCAGGATGTAGCTGAGGCCAACTTCCACGCGCGGTGCCACCTCGCTATCCTGTTCACCATCGTACGCCCGGTAGTCCACCCCCGCCTTGCCCGACACTGACAAACGGCGGTTCCATTGGTAATCCAACCCCGCGAGCACGGACTGGGTTACCGAATCTCCCTCGTCGTTGTCCTCATACACCGTCCAGTTGTACCGATAGCTCAAGGTGCCGCTCAAGCGCCGCTTGAAGGCATATCGGAAGTCCTGCGTGAGGCTGTTCCGATAATAGCTCTCATTATCCAGGCTTTGATCTTCATACAGAATGGTGCTGAACGAATAACCCGTCACTGTCGAGAACCGCCGGTTCCATTGATAATTGGCACTCAATCGGTTCGACCCCAAAAAATAGCCGGAGGTCGGACGCGTAACGGAAAGTCCGATGTCGTAGTTCGGTTCCGTCTCATAAGAAACGTACGTCGCGTTACTCACCGTGAGGCTCCGGTTCACCTGACGCGAATAGCGCAGCGAAACACGGGCGTTGTGGTCCATCTGGTCAACTCCGGGAGCTGGATTGAAGTAGAAAAGGTTGCTATAGTTGGCCCCAAAACCCAGACTGTTTCTCCCTTTCAGCTTAAACCCATAGTTCACGTTCAGCGAGTTTTGCCAGACGATGGATTCGCCTTCGTTTCCAGTGGTTCCCTGCCTACTGAATCCGGTGTCCCGGCTCCCGGCGTCCGAATCCCACCCAAGGGCCGACGAATAATTACCTGAGAGTGGGATGTCCACTTGCTCAAACATCGAGGGTCCAATATCCAGCAAGCCTTGAGCGGCCAGTCTCGGGCTCCATAGCCACGCGGAGAGCCCTACCACAGTGCTGGCGCAGCACACCCCGCACCAACCGTGCCAGGGAATCAAAAAAGTCTTTGTGTTCATGTTTCAGTAAGATTGCGAATACACCACCTACCAGTCAGCAACAATTTTCCCAGTCCTTCAAGAGCCCAAAAGCATCAAATGTTCTTTGTCGCGGCGCAACAATTGCACTATCCGCGTTTTCCATAATTGTGTGATCCAAGTGCTTTCTACTTCACTTGGACGCACTGGATAGATCTGCGTTTCGGTTTACACAAGAGTGTTCGGCACAGCCTGCTCCGGAGCCAATTGGCTGCGGTTATATTTCGGACGCTGTTTCGCTTCCTTGAGCATCTGACCATGCCTCGCAAGGCTTGCGAGGTAACTTAACTTCCATTCGGGCATGCAAGCGTTGGACGACCAAGCCGACGGTGTGCACAGGGTCCGGATGAGGAGTTTGCTTTTCAGCAGCAGGGCGAACCATGCACTGGGGGGGCGCTGGTGATTCCAGTGATAATCGATGTATCCAAGGCTGCGCCCTTTGCTGCGGGCCATTGCATTGATGCCGATCGAGGTTAAACGGATCGGATCGAAATGATGTTCGACTTCTACATCAAGAGCTAATATTTTGCGATACCCCAAGCGAACCAACTGAAAGGCCAGCAATGTCTCTTCACCGAGTCCGAGGGCTCCGGGCCCCAGAGCTTCGTCGAAGCCCCCTGCTGATAATATGGCATCCCGGCGAATCGCCATGTTTGCCCCGATCAACCCGACGCGTAGTTCGGCAGCACCCTTGTGTGGGGTCGATGCAACCAGTCGGGGAAGATAAGAGCCTGTGGGGATCTGCGCGAGTAGTTCCGTCGACCATCGAATGCCCCCCTGGACGAAATCGGCTTCACCGGACAGGATGGGAGCGATCATTCCACTGACCCAGTTCCCGGGAAACCTCAGGTCGTCGTCAGTAAACAGGAGGATTTCTCCATGGGCCGCCTGAATGCCAGCGTTAAGAGCATGGCTTTTTCCCTCGACCGGCTCAACTACCGCTCTGATCGGAATGTGGCTTCGCGAGAGGTGTCGCTCAATGATTGATGCGGTGCGGTCAGTGGATCCATTGTCCACCAGGACTAACTCTACCTGCAGGCCGGGCGGCACCGTCACGCCCTGCATTGAGTTCAGTGTTTCGTCCAGGCTTGCGGCCCGGTTCTTGGTGCACAAGATAATGGAGACCTTGGGTGTCGACAGCGACGAAGCCGCGGCGCCTGGAATGTCATTGTCGGGAAGTGTCGGTTTCAAAGCTTGATTTCTTGCTTATCGCCCCGGTGCCTGCAGTTGGTGTCGCCGATACCGAGGAGGTTGCCGCTTGATTGACAGGTACTCGGTCAGAAAGGCTCGTCGGACTTCGAAGTCCAGGTCGCGACCGGTCACGCGATTTGGCTCACCTCCAAAGCTTGTTCCGACGGCCCGCCAGACCGCCTTGACCGCGGTGGAGCACCAGCGAACCAAGGCCAGCCGGGATTTTTGGTGACGCCAATGATGAAACATATACGCGCGCGAACGTCCCATGCGGGTGGCGAGTGCTTTTAGTGATCGGTTGCTTAGTCGGGATGTGTCGAAGTGGTGCTCGACGGTGACATTCAGGGCCCCGACAAGGGCGTACCCCGCATTGACAAGCTGCTGCGCAAACAGCGTATCCTCGTAAAATCCCAGCGCTCCCGCTCCCAGGCACTCGTCGAAGCAAGGGACCTCGCGCAGCACGCGCCGGTGGAAAGCCATATTGGCACCAACCATGCGCTCAGGCCGTTCGGCATTAAGGTCGGCGGTGCTCGCAAACCAGCTCCATCGATCATCTAGCGGCCAGGCGCGGAGTTCACAACGGACGTGTTCTGGAAATAACACACCTCCTGCAACAGCATCGGCTCTCCCGCTTCGAATGGGATAAGTCAGGTCAACAAGCCAATTTGGCGGAACCCGAACATCGTCATCAGTGAACACTATGATCTCTCCGCGCGCCTCCTTGACACCTCGGTTTCGGGCCACGGATAAACCTGGCTTGGGTTCGAACACATATCTGATAACGCCGTTCTTGAAGACGGCACTTTCTACCACTGAGCGTGTATGGTCAGTGGATCCGTTGTCGACCACGAGCAGCTCCAGGCCACAGTGGTCCGGGGCCGCCACTTGGGAGATGGACCGCAGCGTCTCGACCAGACTGTCCGCCCGATCTCTGGTGCAAATGATGATGGATAGGATCATCTTTCAGACAGGCTGGCCTGACGCCGGCTCAAACCGCCACTGACCGCTGAGCAGCGCCTTGTTCCAGGCATGGCCGTTGCCGGCCACGCGGATGGTGACGACTCTCGGCACGAACACGATCCAACTAATGGCGTTCTTCTCGCTCACCGAAAAGCGGAGAGTGTAAATTCCGTCGGCAAGCGGGATGCGATCGAGGGAAAGCGTGATTTCGACTGGTTCCTGTCCGCACTTGGCCGGCATGCGGGCGGGCTCGGCCAGTTCCGCTCCCCTGACCTCGGCCACCCCGTTACCGGATTGTTCGAAAAATGAGAATCGTGCGTAAGCAGTTCCGGACGAAATGAAGGGCTCTAGCACCAGGGACACGGTAAGGGGCTCTCCAGCAGACAAGTCAATCAATTCGGGGGCGCCCGGCTCGATGTTCGTACCGTTGATTAGCAACTTCGAGATGCCCCCGCTGATGGGGGAATCGCCCGACTGTGGTCCGCTCGCCGCATGGATGGTGGCGCTGTATTCGGACAGCGTGCTGTCAACATCGGTGGTGTCTTTGATCAACTGGCCCTTTTTCAACCAAACGACCCTATGACAAATTCGTGAAATCTGCAGAGCCTCGTGGGAGATGAAGATGGTGGCGCAGTTGGCGCTGATTTCGGCCACCTTGTTAAGGCATTTGATGCGGAAGGCCATGTCGCCGACCGCCAGCACTTCGTCGAGGATCAGCACATCGGGCTTGAGCAGGTTCACCGCCACCGAAAACCCAAGTCGTACCTGCATGCCGGAAGAATAACTTTGCACCGGGGAGTCGATGAATTCGCGGATGCCAGAAAACTCGATGATTTCGTCCATTTTGGCGTCGATTTCGGCCTTCTTGAGGCCGAGGATCGAGCCATTGACGTAGATGTTTTCCCGTCCGGTGAGAATGGGGTTGAACCCGGCGCCGAGGGCGATGAGCGCTCCCACCCGGCCGCGCATTTCAATGCGCCCCTCGTCGGGCTTGATCAGCCCGTTGAGCATTTTGAGCAGGGTCGTTTTGCCCGCGCCATTGTGACCGATGATGCCGAGGCACTCACCGCGCCGTAACTCAAATGAGATGTCCTTGTTGGCCCAGAACTCGCCGTTGCGCAGCACAGTATCGCTCCCTGGGCCGCCGGGCCCGGCAGGGCGGGTCCGCCGGAATGGGTTCAATTCCGCCAGCACGTCGCGCACCCCGTAAGCGAGCGACTTCTTTAAGTTGCGGCAGAACTTTTTGGAGACCCCTTCGACCCGCACCAGCACCTCGCCCAAGGGCGGATCGTCTGGTGGTCGCTCATCCAGATCGATGGGGCCACCCTCCACCGATGGAGCGCTGTTGGACGATATGGTTGACAAGGACATGGCAGAAGCAACAGAGGGAATCACAGCAGTTCTACTGCCAGTGGGAGAATCGAATGTGACACTCATGGTCGGAAGTACAAAAAAAATCGCCAAGATGGCGGGGAGGCGCTATCCGCCCATGCGGGCGATCAAATGCGGCATGGCGACACGAAAGCCGATCAGTCCAAGCAGACTGATCGTCAGCGCGCAGCCGAGCACGATAAAAAAAGCAGGCAGGTGCGTGAAGTCCTGACCGGTGAGTGCTTCACGCGCCGTAGTGATGACCGGGGCCACCGGATTCCAGGTCGCCAGGACTCCGGCCAGCCCGTGGGTGCGTGCGGGGTACACCACCGGCGTGAGCAGCATCCAAAACTGGGCCACCATCGGCAGCGCCTTGATCACGTCGGCATACAACCCGGCCAGGGGTGCCAGCGCCAAACCCACCGCGAAACCGCAGGCCAGCAGGCCGACGACGGCCACGGGAAACAGCAGCAGCGTCGCCGACGGCGTCACGTTCCAAATCAGCATCACCACGGCGACCAGCACCATGCGCACCAGGAAATTAAAGCCCACCATCAGCAGCCCGCCCATCAATACCGCCTCCCGGGGAAAGTTGATTTTCGTCAGCATCGTTTTTGCCGCCAACAGCGACTGCGGTGGGCTCATCATGGCGTCCGCAAAAACCTGCCAGAGAAGGGTGCCCATCATGGCAAAGGCTGGATACGGGAGGCCGCCGGTGTCGATGCGCACAATGCCCTGATTGTTCAGAAAAATGAAGGTCATCGCCCCCACCAGCGGAGGCAAGAAGGCCCACAGATAACCAAAATACGTCTGGCGGTACTGCGCGCTCAGGTCACGGACAAAGATCCGCCACGCCAGCTCACGGCCGTCCAGCAAGTCTCGAACAATGGACTTTATCAATGTCCACGGGTGCCCGAGCAGGGGCTCGGGCGAATAGATCCGAATCGTTTCTTGAGTGTTCATCACAATTGTTCAATCCCAAATCAGGGCGGCCATAGCTACTCATGCGCCAAAAACCGCCTCTCTGGCGCCCCTAATGCAGCCGGACCCGCGCCGCGGACGACTTCGTCCAGCACGCCTGCCAACTGCTGCGTCAGGATTTTGCGCTCAAAGCGCGCTACCGTCTCTGGCCGCCACCGGTCATAAACCGGACTGCCAGCTCGCCACTCCGCGAAGGTTTCGGCTAGCGCCATGCTCAAGCCGTCAACGTCGGTTGGTGCGCACACGCGGGCGGTGCCGGCGGCCACCAAAAAATCTTTAGCATCACCTTCCGGCACGGCCGCTATAATCGGACGACCTGAGGCCATGTATTCATAGGCCTTTCCCGGCACGATGCTGGCCCGCCGGCCGGCAGGAAGATGATGCATGGGCAGGAAAAGCACGTCGGCGCTTCGGGTCCGGCGAACGCATTCGTCGTGCGGCAAGTAGCCAGTGAAGGTCACCAGGTCCTTCATCCCCGACGCGGCCACCACCTTCTCGTCAGCGGCCGTTGGCACTCCGATGAAGACCATCCGGAATTTGTTCCGCGCCGCGGGCTCACGCTCCAGCCAACGCGCCACCGCCGGCAACAGGTAATAATGAGATCGACTCAGCGTCTCCACGCCAGACTCCAATCGCCCGAGCAAACGGTTCCGCCAGCGGTGACGCCGCTGCCGCAAGCCGGTATCGGTGTGCAAATACCCGGAGTGGACGAGGGTAAACACATCCCCCTGGGAAGAACCGACCCCCCCACTAAAATCCTCCTCGTCATACCCATTGGTGATGAAGGTGCCCGCCCGGTCCGCCAACGATGGGAACGCTTCTCGGAAGCGCCGAGCCGCTTCCGGAGTGTTCATCACAACGCGGGCCGCACTGGATAGACACTGCCCCATCTCCTCCCGCGCCCGGCGACGGTGCCACCACGTCGGGTATTCTTGAAATTCATCCAACGCCCACGGATCCCGCAGGTCGGCAATCCATGGTACGCCATACCGCTCGGACAACTGCGCCGCGATCCGGGCATCCCCAAACGGCGACAGTGTCACCACGATAGCCTCCGTAGTATGCTCGGCGATGAGTCGTCCACCTAAACCGACAAACGCCTCGTGCCGGCGCACCCGCGTCTCCGCCCGCGTCCTCCCATCGTCCCACTCAGCCCGCCCCACCACAACCTCGGTCGACACCTCCTCCGCCAACGACCGATCCGCCGGCGTCCAGCGCGTCTCCTCTTCAACCTGGCCCGTCAAGACCACTGGGCGGTATCCAAACACCGGCAAATGTTTGACAAACTTGACCGTGCGCTGGACCCCAGCTCCGCCCGTCGGCGGAAAATAGTGCGCTATGTACAATACATTCCTCATCGGTCATCCTTCACTGAAATCATCCGAATCAACCGCGCCGGCGCACCCGCCACTACTGCGAAATCAGGCACATCGTGCCGTACCACAGAATTCGCCCCCACCACCGCATTCCGGCCAATCGTCACCCCGGGACAAATGACCACGTTCTGGCCGAGCCAGGCACCGTCCCCGATCCGGACGGGACGGATACCGGTAATGCCCTGATCTGCGATAGGAACCACAGGATCGCCGAACTCATGGCGGTGGTCGGAAATGTACACGTTTCCGGCGATCAGGACTCTGGCTCCGATCTCGATGCTCAGGGCCGCTGATATCGTGCATGAACCGACGATGCTTGTTCCATCTCCAATGCAGAGGGCACCTCGCCTGCCCGTCCTGCCTTCAGGCAGAACCTGCAGCCAGCAGTCAGCTCCGATCGTAACATTCGCGCCAATTTCAATCCATGGTTCGCCGGATACCCGGAGAGGAGGGGATATGACAGCCCCCGCGCCGAACCGCCGAAAGCCTCCCGCGCATAGTATTGAAAAGACCTTTGTCTTCACCCGGATCCAAGTCCGGTAACTGGAAACGCAATTCGGCACGGACGCAATTAGTTGGTGCTCGGAGGTTTCGCAGGAAGATACCCTGTCGGCTTGATCAGCTGTGGCGGCCCGCCCCCCCGCGGCAGGTAAGCACCCACATTCCATGCCCCCGTCTTGGGACGCTGCAGACCGAACCTGTCTTCGCTAAAGAATGCGCTTAGGTTAAAACCTCCGGCTACGGCAGCCCCCGTCATCGGCCTAAGATCAAGTTGCGCGGCGGACGGGGCTGCACTCACTGCGAAGCCAGGGTTGCCAAACACTCCGCCTTTCTCGTAGCCCATAGCCTTCAGCTGAGCAAATGTTTTGTAACCGCCCATATATGCGACGGATTTTTTGTCCGGACTATAATCGTCAGACCAGTAAAGATTGTTGTCCAACACTTTGGGCGGCGCCCCCGACTGATGATTGACCATCACAGAATTCGCCGCGAGATTCCGGCAGAAAATGTTGTTTTGGATGTAAACCGAACAACGGGCTGGATCAGCTTCCCCGGCCAACAAGATGTGGGACGGTCCTTCAATGAATGTATTGTTGTAAATTCTGACGATTTGTTCCGCCATCCCGGAAGGATTGCTGTGCCCAATACCAATGGCCCTGGAATGAGGATCCTTTACAAACAGATTATTGTAAATATTCACGGACGGTCCCTGGCTCACGTAAATTGAGGCGGTGCCTCCCTGAGAGCTGCCGGGATTGTCAGTGTAGAAAAAACAGTTGGCAACGGTTATGTTTTTCCAAGTCGACGCCATGGCTGCGGTGCGCAGAAAAATTCCATCTGTGTGTGGTTTTTCACCCGCGCCCAACCAATTTCCCTTGTCATATTGGTGGTAGTCGCGAATTGACGTATTCAGGATTTCGATATTTTCCAAAACCGCACCAGCCTTCCGCGGGGCCACATCGATGCCCCAAACGATGTAATCGTGAATGTCGCACCCCTCCACCGTCACGGACTTGACGGCCGAGGTGGCCTTGATGGAAATGGCCGTTCTCATTTTCGTCAGTTCACAATTCTTCACCACCACCTCTTCGCAATTCTGAAGACTTATTCCAGTGCCGGTGATGGAGTTGGTACCGCTGAATGGAAGCTGGTTGCGCCACTGTCCGATGCGGTGGATAAAGAGATTTTCGAGGCGGATATTCTTGTGTCCGCCGTTCCAAAACGAGACGCCGGTGCCGGCTGGCGGGGCCGTAATGAGGGGTTCAGTGGACTTCAGGACCGCGGCGTCGTCGGCATAACCGCCAGAATTGCGAATTTCAAATCCACGTATAGTCCAGTGGCTGACGCCCGCCAGGGAGGCTAGAACCGCACTCGGCTCGTAGCCTCTATCGAGGACCGCCCTTCCTGGCCCCCAGGATCCCGAATGGTTTCCGTCGAAGCTGATTTCCTGCCCGGATTGGCCGGACGCCGAAAGAGTAATGCCACCCAAATACACGACGCCGCCTTTGAAATACACGATGTCCCCGGGCTTGAGTGGAGTAGCCGCGGGAATCCCAGTGGCGGCTTCGTCGCCCGGACAGCGTTTCCAGGCCGTGTCCTTGCTGGTGCCAGTGCGGGAGTCGGAACCGCCGGCGAAATCGACGTAATAGGACGCGGCCCAAGCCGCCGGGAGAGTCCAGCCCAGAGCAAGCGCCAACGCGACAGCGAGGAGTGGGTGCGATCTGGCGCAAAAACTGTAGGGTGACCGCGCACGGGGGCGGACTAAAGTTGGGCAAAGGCGCATTCTTGGCTTCATGATGGGTTTCCTCCTGGATGGTGGGGCGGTTGCCGTGAGATGATATGTGATGACTCCAACGTTGACCACCCTCACGGAGGTTGGGTCGCGGATTAATTTAGATCAAATGAGTCGGCCGGGCTTAGATGTTGATGAAACGGCCCGGCGTAAAGTTCACCGGCGTTGCATCAGGCCGCACATTCTCATAATCCTCTTCGGTGTCCTCAGCCTCGGCCTCGGAAGTGATCGACTCCTGTGACAGTGCGATCATTGCGGCCAGTTGGAGTAGCCAGAAGACTTGAAACTGATCAAAATACGTAATGCCGAGCCAGTTGGAAACGTGGGCGGCCAGCGCCACCCCCAGCCCCCAGAGCAGCCGTTCGTCGGTTTCTTCGGCGTTAGGATTCTGACGGGTGGCCTCAAGCCCTCGGCCCAGGATGGAAAACACGGCCACAATCAGGCAGATGAAAATGCCCATGGCCCAGATGCCACCCTGCAAGCCGAAGGCGATGAACTGGTTGGTGATGTCGGCACCGCCGGTGCTGGCCACCACATAGGGCATCCACGTCCTCGTCTCTTCAATCGGCAAACCCACGAGCCACCAATCGCCCAATCGGCGAAAGGCGACGTCCATCAAATACGATCGGTGCCAGCCGGTGCCGCCGGTAAAACTGCTGACCCGCGCCAGCAAGTACCAGATCGGCGCCTCCATGACCAAACCCAACAGGACAATCATGGCGGCAAGGCCCCTGCGAAACGTCTTCATACGCGCCCGCATCGGCCACAGGACCCAGCCGATGATCGCCACCGTCAGCACGCTGATCGGTCCGCCGGAGTTGGAGAATCCGATTACCGCCAGGCAAAGCAGGCAGCCAAGCAGCGCTCGCTTTCTCCAACGTGGATCAAACGCCAGAGCCACGAACAAGGGGAAAAAGCACGCTCCAAGCGACCCCAAGAGGCTGGGATGGCGGAAGCTGCCGAAGCAGCGGAGTTTTCCCTCGCGTTCCCAGAGTTTGGCTTCACCGCCCACATATTGGAAGAGGTTCTTTCTGAACAAACCCTCCATGACCAGCAGACCTACGTAGGGGATAAGGGCGCAAGCCAGCGCGCCCAGGATCCAGCGGAAGTCATCTGCCGAGCGGATCAAACCTCGAAGGGCAATGTACAGGGAAAGAGAGTCACAGAGCTTTGCTAGGACCAAGAGCGGACTCTCCTGCTCGGTTCTGGTGAGCAGAATGAGCGTGGTAAAGAGATACAGCCCGATGAAGATCTTGTCCGCCTTGATCAGTTCACCCCAGGAAAACTCCCCCCGGGAGAGGACCCGGGCGAAGGCGACGTAGGCGAGCAACCGGGTCGGGAAAAAGTTAAACCCGGCGATATCGAGAGCCGCGCCCTGCGTCAGAAACAGGCTGCCCAGCAGCAGGCCGAGTAGCGCCAGCCGCTTCGGCAGGAAGGCCACTGCTGCTACCGTCGCAAGTAGGAGAACCACTACGAAAGCATTCATTCGGGGAGTTTAAAGTAGATAGCAGTAATCAGATTTTGGATGCTGTTTCTTGAAAGGACGTGGTCGGAACGGAGAACAGTTGCGTACTCGCCCATTCCAGAACGCACCCCCATTTAGAGAAAGAACGCCGAGCCTCTTCACGGCCAGACCTACTTCCAAATAAACAGCCAGGTACAAGTAGACCCATGCGAACTAGTGCAGAAATTAATTGTAAAAGGCGATACCACAAAGCCATGCCAAACCCATGATGCCTATACATGTATAGGTTCCAGCCGACGCGCATGTTCTCGGTAGGAAACTCGCTTTCCTGCTGACTTGAACTAATACCACCAAAGTGAATAATGGATGCGTTCGGCACAAAGACAATTGCGCGTGCCGCGCTACGTACTTTTGCACAGAGATCCATATCCTCGCCATACATGAAGTATTCCCTTGTGAACCCACCGACTTCCCGAAAAACAGCCGAACGCATCAACATAAACGCTCCACTGACGGCATCTACTTCGATTGGTCTCGTTGCGCCCAAGGCTGCACCCACTCCCCAGAGACGTGAATTGGGGAACAATCTTCTGCAGAAAGTAGAATCCAAAGCGCGGTTTAGTGGTGTTGGCAGGGCACGCACACAACTCACTTGGAGGCTGCCGTCTGGATTTAGAATCCGTGGGCAGAGAATTCCTGCAGTCGGGTGTGCTTCCAGTTCTGCGAGCATGGTTTGAAAACAACTCGGCTTAACTTCCGTGTCAGGATTTAGGAAGAGAACAGCTTCACTTGTCGCGCGCTCGAAGCCTAAGTTATTACAGCGCCCGAACCCAATGTTTTCAAGGCTCTGAATAAATAGCACTTCCGGAAACTCTACAGCCAACATTTCGCCACATCCGTCGAAAGAAGCTCCGTCAACTACAATCACTTGTAACGGAACTTCAGCGGCGGTTAGTTTTATTGATAAGAGGCAGTTTCGCAGATATTCCTTGGATCGCCAATTAACAACAATCACGGACAGGGTCATATAAATCGATAGTAATTCACCACAAACTCGGCTTGAGCAGCAATTTGTTCAATTGCTGCTTTTGGATATAGGCCCGCAGGCTTGGATCCGTCAGCTGTTTTACGTCCTTGAAGTAGGCACGGCAGAATCCCCAAGCCTGGCCGACGCCGCGGACGAGCAGAGGCCGATGGGCGAGGCGGCGGATGCATTTGGCGGCCATGAAGAGGGGGTGGTAGCCGGTGACATAACATCCATGGCCGTTTTTGACGGCATCCTTCCAGACACCATCGGCGCTGCCGGTTTCTCGGTGGTGTCGGAGCGGAACATCTGGAAAGGTGCGGGTGGTGAAGCCGAGCATGTTTGCCTTGAGCTCGTCGATCGTATCCCATCCTGGGGCTTGAACCAGACCACCGATGGCGTCCCAGCAGCGCCGGGTGTAGATTTTAGTGGCTCCGCGGACGTGAAAGGAGGGGTCTCCTGGTGATTCGCAGATATATTTTCCATCCTTCTCGCAGACGATCATGCCGCCGCCGATGCCAAGAGTGGGGTCTTGGTCAAATTTTTGGAGGCAGCGTTGGAAATAATCCGGATCGAACGAAAGGTCTGCGTCGAATTTCACCAGGTACTGCCACGGTTCGCCCTCGACGGCGTGAAGACCATCGAGAAAGGTTTCGACGACTCCTCCTCCTTGTTGACGAAAGCCACGATCGTTGCGGTGGACCGCACGGATCCACGGGAAGTCCGCGGCCGCGGTGTCGATGATTTCGGCCGTCGAATCGGTGGAGCCGTCGTTGACAATGACCCACCGGTGCGGTCGGACACTCTGACCGGCCATGGAGGCGACAGTGAGACCGAGAGTGGCCGCTTCGTTGCGGGCCGGAGTGATGACGATGTACGACGGGGCGCTCATGAGCGATGATCGCGGGTATGACGCCCGCGAAAGCGGGCTGGTCGGGTAGTCAACGGCGGCGAGCGTCACACAGCCCATCGATCAGCGTGAAATAGGCCTGTTCGCGGTGCTGCCATGTATTGCCGGCGGCGAATTCCTGGGCGCGCCGGGCCTGGGCGGCGCGGGCGGCGGGGTCTTGGAGCAGATCGATCATGGCCTGGGCGAGGTCGGGGACATTGCCGGATTCGAAGAAGCGGACGATGGAGTCATTGAAGTAGAATGTGTCGATCCGGGTGGTGCTGGCGACGACTGGCACGCCGAGCGCCATGAACTCCATGATTTTGGTGCTGTAGGCCTCGTTGCCAAAGGAGTCGGCGCGTTTGGGAACGACGGCGAGGTCGGCTTGGGCCATGATCGGGGCGATGTCGCGGCTGGGCACCGGTGGCAGGAACCGGACCGAGCGTTCGAGGCCCAGTTCATGAGTCAGGTTGATCAGGTCCTGGGTGCGGTCGCCCTCTCCATAGATGTGGAACTCCGCGTTGGGAACGGCGGCCACCACGGCGGGGAAGGCGCGGATGGCGAGGTCGACACCCTGGTGCCAGTACAGGCCGCCGGGAAACATGACGATGAGTTTATCGTCGTCACGGGTGGATGGACGCGGATGGAACAGGTGACCATCGACGTAGTTGATCCAAGCCGACGATCGATTTTCGGTGCGGGTGCGGCGGGCGTAGCGATCAAGCCAGAGGTCGTTGGCCACGATGACGTGGTCGGCGAGGGAGGCGGAGAGCCGTTCGGCGATCCGCAGTGAGCGGGGCAGTCGGCTGGACCCGCCGGCAAACTTGCTATTGAAGAATTCTGGCAGCAGGTCGTGAATATCGAGCAGGATGGCAGCGCCGCGGAGCTTTGGGTAGAGGCCGGCGAGGACGAGGAAGTCCGGCATATTGTGGATGTGGAGGAGGTCGATCGGTCGCTGGTGCTGGGACCGGAGGATCCAGAGCGAGCAGACCCGCAGGAACCCGAGGACCATGCGGAGGTAGCTCCATTTCCCGGTGCGGGGTTTGCCAAAGCGGTCGCTGACGCGGTGGAGGTGCACCCCGCTGATGATTTCGTCATTCGGCAGACCAGCGGCCTGCCGCAGGGCGAGCACATGGACCTCGTCCCCGCGGGCCGCCAACGATTGAGCGTACCGCTGGACTCGGCCATCCATCTCATAATAGGAGTGGGTGACCATGACCACCCGGCGGGCCGGATGGTGTTCCGGTTTTGGATCCAGGCTCGAAATGTAGGCAGCCATGTCGCGAGGCACCGGCTGCCAGAAGCTATCTCCATGCCGTGCGCGTAAATGATGGAGCAGGCGGCGGTAATGATCCACGGGAAACGTCTTCCAGGGCTCGGGAGCCTGCCTGTCGAAATCCACATAGTCAGGATGGACGTTGACGAGCACCATGCCACCGTGGGCCGCCACCCAATCCGCTTTTTGGATCCAGATGTCTGGAGAGGTTTCCCCGAGCAATAAAAAGAGGGTGGAATCCTGAACCAGCGTGTAGGGCAGTTCGACGTACCCGTGCCCCGCCGGGCGGCCGCCGTTGGGCCCGGGTCCGGGCACCCAAAACGGGAAGATTGTCCCCTGCCCCTGGGGCTGCGGTTCAAAAGGGTCGGTGTCGAAAGTCGAGGCGTCATAGGCCACCTCGAGCTGGTGCAGCCAGTCAAGGTTATTGAGCATGAACCCGGAGCGAAACCCACGGGCACCCCAGTCCTTTAAGTACTGGTTGATGATGTGCGCCTTCCCGTTGAACCCGTCAGCGGAATCATACAAGCGGCCGTCGTGGTGCAGGTCGTGGACCCCGACCTCGAAACCGTTGCGGACAAGTTCATCCCGAAGCGCGGACGGTGTCTGATAGGGGCCTTCTGGAATGAAATTGTAGGACGAGACGAACCCGCACTCCCGCTCAAGCTGCATCAATTGCCGGCACTTAGCCAGTCCCCTGGGGCCTTCCACGTCGTGGGTCAGCACGACGGCAAATTTTTTCCCACCGGGCCAGCCTGGCCACCCTGCAGGCGGCCGCTCCGACCCCGGCAGCACCGGCCATTGACCGGCCACGCGCCTCTGCACCCGCCTGGAATACCCCCGGCGCAGCCACATCCGCAGGGTGTCTGGGATCAGCGGCTTGAGCGTGTAATAGATCTTGTTCCGCAGCACAGTGGGGGACGGAGGCTGAACGCACGGGGCGTGTCCAAAGTACTCAGGTGGCGAGGCGTTTCCGTCGGTCACCGGGTCCTGACCAGGGTGAGATTGCCCAAATTCCTGAGTGGGCTGAAATTCGGGGAGTCCCGCAAAAACTCGTCCGTCGCCGTCCGGCATCCGCCGTAGTCGTTGTAGTCGTCCATGATGATCCGGCCATTCACCGGCAGCTTTGGGGCCACCGCATTCAGGCAAAACTTCACCGGCTCGTACCAGTCGCAGTCAATGTGGGCCAATGTGATCGATTGAATCATGGGTTCAACGGTGGGCCAACTTTCTTCGAAGAGGCCCGGGTGCAGATGCACGTGTTGATCATCCACCGGATGACCAAAGGCGCGAAAGTTGGCTTTTACTTCGTCGAGCAGGTTTTGTTTGTAGCCGTAATATTCATCTCCTCCCAGACCGGTCGACTGGCCGCTTTTAATGATTGCGTACCGTTCCTTGCTTTTGGCATCGTCCTTTTCAGACGTTGGGGGAGGGATCATGCCGAAGACGTCGAGTCCGTGAAAGTTCCGCCCGGACCCCATCAGATGGGCCAGCACAATCCCGCTGCCCCCAAGCGCCACTCCAAATTCAACGACGTCGCCAGGCACCTGGTGCGCTTTGAGAGAACTGATGGCATTTTGAAGTTGGGCCAGCTTCGTCTCGCTCAAATAGGTGAGCCGGGCGTTTTTGACCTGCCGGATAATCGGATCCAGCCGGAGGCGGTGCCAGTAACGGACGAGCCGCCCTGGCAGTTTGCGGAGTGCCGTGAGCATGATGGAGACAAGAAGTGGAGAACGGTCGACGATTGGACGCCAGCGATGCACGGGCGCACCCTTGTTGGTGGAGGCTTACTGCGGATGAAAGATCAATCGGTCCAGGATCACGAGATTTGCAACCGGCGAACGGGCCGGCCATATGGATGGCCTGACGCTCGCAAGAAAATCGCTTAAGGAAACGCTGTACCATCACCGCCGAAAAGGCCGAAGCCCGCGATCCCCGTGGGGGAATAAACAAGAGACTGATGTATCACTCCGCTTTGAGCCCGGCCCCGGGCACCACTGAAGGCGGCCACCCGCCCCCCGTTGGCCGCATCGCCAAACTACAAGCTTCCGACCAACGCCTTCGGTCCGTGTGACCGGATCTTATTGAGAACGCAGGAGACCTTGGCATGGGAGGCAATCAGGTCGCGATGGTGCCGGATGATTTCCTCCGGTGTGCTGGTCTCGGCTTCGACCACCACGAGCACTTGGTCCATGAACGCGGCCATCGACGGTGTCGGGCTGGTATTACCCAGCGCGGGCATGTCGAAAATGATGTAATCGAAATAGCTGGCCTTGAGATCGGGCATGAGGCGGGAGAGGCGGGAAACACCGTTGGATTGGGCGCCGGTGGGCGACCCGTCGACCTTGGCCAGATAGAGATTGTCGGCCGCTTCTTCGGCTTCCCGGGAGGAACGAATGGCCGTGGACAGGGCGGGAGCGGGACGTCCGTCGAAGAATGGATGCGCCACCCCTTTGGTGCCCCCCATGTCAACCAGCAGCACCTTGCCTTCGCCGGTTTCGGAAAGGGCCGCAGCAATGCCAGAGGCCACCGTCGACGCACCGGCACCTGGGGTCTGGCCGGTCACCGCGATCATCTTTGGTTTGTGGTCGATGCCGTTGACCTCGAAGAACAATCCCAGACGATCGCGGATGGCTTCAGCATGGGGTCGAATGGAATGGTTCGGATCCCAGGGGGCCGGAGTGCCTTCGGGGGCGGTCAGTTGCTTTTTGCTGGCCTTCGGTGCTTCGATCCGAGGGACTTTTTTGCCATTCGCCAGTTGCTTGAAATAGGGGATGGCCACCATGAGGGGATATCCGAGTTTGGTCTCGAATTCGGCCGGACGTTTGATGGTGCGGTTCAGCAAAAGCCCGAAGAGGAGAACCAATCCGCTGGCCAGCGCTGGACCACCGCCGGCAATGCCCAGAGCGATTTTGTTGCGCAGCTCGACGTCCTGAATGCCTGGCGTGGCCGCCTGAATGATGTCGATGTTTGGGATGTTGTCGCTGTTCAGCTTCTGATCGAGTTCGGCCTTTTTCTTGCTGGTCATGAGGTACTTGTGACTCTCCTCATTGATGGCTTGGTTCCGTTCCGCCTGGGCGATCGAGGGGGCGTCCTGGATCAGGTTGGTCCGGCGCTGTTCAAGACTTTTGATGCGTTCCTCGAGTTTCAGTTTGCGCACTTCGGCGGCCTTGAGGGAGGCCTGTTCCGCCAATAGATCGACGACCGGTCCGCCGGCGGCACCGGCCGGGCCGCGAACGAGAGCGGGCAGTTCCGGGTGCTGCTTTTCCAGGGAGGCCTGCTCGCGTTCCATCGAGGCGATCTGGGACTGATTCAGACGCACCGCTTCGCTGTCCGGGGTGAATTTGGCGAGCAAAGCCACGTTTTCGGTCCGCAGCGCGCCAAGCCGGCCCATCACGGCCTGATAGCGGGTCAGGGTCCCATCGGCCGCCAGCGAATTGCGCGCCGGGGCGGCGGGAGCCGGGGCCGCGGGGCCGCGAGCGGCCGGTGGGGCGGGGGCCCCTGGATCTGGCAAGGCCTGTCGGGTGTCGACGGATTCGGGGGCTGACGCCGTGGCCGCGGGCGCTGCTCCCATCAAAGCCTCGACACGGGCTTGTTGTTCGGCGAGCCGGCTCTCGGCGTCGCTCAACTGACCGCGGGCATCGACGATTTCCGCATTCAGCCCGGCGATGGCTCCATCTAGAGTCAGGATTTCCTTTTCGGCGCGGAGTTTGATCAAATCACCTTCGGTGCGTTTGAGCGTGCCTTCGGATTTTTGGACCTCCAGCAGGATGTCGGCCGCGGCGACTTTGGAGCGGTAAATGGCCAGGTGTTTGGCGAGGTATTGTCTGATGACCACATCCAACACGCGGGAGGCGACCTGCGGGTCGGAATGTTTGAAGGAGACATTGAGGATATTGCCCCCCTTGCCGGTGGTGGCGGTGATGCCCCCGACGATGGCCCCGGTGGCGTCAGTCTCCAAGGTGCTTTTCGGACTGCCTGGGCTGAGGGAAGCGAGCAGCGCGGGATCCGGTTCGATCAGGGCCTTGCCCTCCGAGCTGTTCGACGGGTCCTTTTTGCCTTGCAACTGATCGACCACGCTCCGAGCCAGATCCCGGCTGTGTAAAATGGCGATCTGCGAGATCATGACCGAATCCACTCCGCGGGTGTTGCCAGGGGTGCTGGTGGTGTCCACGTCATCAAGCGCGTTGCGGTTCACCACATAGCGGACCAGCAACTGGGCCTTGGACTCGTACACAGCCGGGGCTTTCAGGTAATATGCCGCCGCCCCGGCCAATGCCAGAAGGGTGGGAAGAAGGATCTTCCATTTATGCTTGGCGAGCACGTAAACGATGTCGCCCAGCGTAAATCCGGCGGAAGGCTCATGTTTTTGGATGTTTTTGGCCATGGTCGCGGTGGTTGGAGGGGAATGGTTCAGTCGAGGTGAGGATACAGCACAGCGCCGAGGAAGCGGTTGATCGGAAGGGGCAGGCGGGAAAAGAAGGCGGTGTGGCGGCCGGCGCTGTGATCGCGATCGTGGGCCCAGGTGGCGTCGGGAAGCGACAGCTTGTGGTACGGGAGGAGGGATTCAGCGGCTCCCCAGCCGCGTTTGTAGCGCCGCAGACCGTCCTGCGAGCAGGAAGTGCGCCCGAAATGAAGCGCGGCCGCACCCCGCTCCGCGAGCCACTGGATCCCCTGCCACATGACCAGATTATTGGCCCGGGTGGCCTGGGCCCGCTCATCGCTGGCGCCGAATTTGTACACGGCCCGGGAGCCGGTCAGGAAAAACACCGCCGCCGCTACCGGGGTGCCGGCCTGCGAAGCGAGCACCACCGTCCCCTGCCCCGGAGCCAGCATTTCCTCCTGGATGGCCTGGAAAAACCTCGCCGGCTGCGGAGGCAGGCCGTGACGGCGGCGACTCCGCGCATGCAGCGCACCGAAGGCGCGCACCGCCTCGGCGTCCGCACGAACCTCCACCGTCAACCCTTCCTGCCCGGCCTTCCGGATAGCCCGGCGCACCGAGGGCTCAAAGCCGGCGAAAACCGACTCCAAACCGGGGCGCAGATCGAGCTCATGCGCGTAAAATTCAACCGACGCCGGCACCTCGGCCGGCAGGCCGGCCGCGCCGCGCACCTCCACATGCCGCCAGGACCGCTCGCGGCCGAGCCGGCACAGGACGTCGACCAGCAGGCGGGGGTCGATTTTCTCAAAAAGCAGGGGGCCGCACCGGTCGGCAAACGGCACGCACACACCGCGGCGGCCGGTCAGCACGCTGTCTACTTCCATCAGCGGCAGCAGCGCCGCCGGGCGCCCGCCCCGATGGATCAGAAGGTACACCGGCCGATGCCCATAGGCCCGGACCAGCACCCGCGCCCAGGCGGACGAATGAAACGGCCCCGCCTCCGGATGGCCGGCCACCCCGTGGTCCCAGGCTCCATCCGCCAGCGGATCAACCACCCGCACCTCCAGCACCGACGAAAAGTCGGCGGGGGCGGGCGCGGGCATGGCTGGAGCGAACACGTTCATCGAGAAGGATCCTGGCGGCCGGGGCCGGCAGAAACGTGCGGAAATCAGGCGGGCACGGCGGCCGTGACGGCCTGCCGGAGCTGGTCCACCACGGTGCGGACCTGCGCTTCGGTCATTTCAGGGAACATCGGCAGCGAGAGCAATTCGGTGGAGACCCGTTCCGCGATGGGGAGGTCTCCTTCGCGATATCCGAGGTCGCGGTAGGCCTCCTGAAGATGCACCGGCACCGGGTAGTGGATGCCGGACCCGATGCCGGCCTCGCCCAGCTGGCGCATCACTTCATCGCGGTCGGCAAGCCGCACCGCGTAAATATGATACACACTCTGGTGGCCGGCCGCCTCGGTGGGCAGGATGACCTCTTCGACTCCCTGGAGCAGCTGGTTGTAGAGCGCGGCATGCTGGCGGCGCAACGTGTTCGACTGCGCGAGATGGCGCAGCTTGATGGTGAGTACGGCGGCCTGAATGCCGTCCATGCGGCAATTCCATCCGACCATCGAATGGTAATACTTCCGGCTCTGCCCGTGCTCGCGAAGCGTCATCATCTTCTTCGCGAGTTCCTCATTGTTGGTGACCACAGCCCCGGCCTCGCCGAAAGCACCGAGGTTTTTTCCCGGATAAAAACTGAAGGCTCCGGCGTCGCCGATCGATCCGGCGCGGCGGCCCTTGTACTCGGCGCCGTGCGCCTGGCAGGCGTCCTCGATAACGTAGAGGCCGTGTTTCTTCGCCATGGCGAGAATCGGATCCATGTCGGCCGTCTGTCCATGAAGGTGAACGGGAATCACCGCCTTGGTGCGCGGCGTGATGGCCGCCTCGATCAGCGACGGATCGATGGTGTAGGTCTGCTCATCAATGTCGACAAAAACCGGCTTGGCCCCGCAGTAGGAAATGGCTTCGGCGGTGGCCATGAAGGTGGCCGGGGAGGTGATGACTTCGTCGCCGGGCCCGACGCCGCAGGCGAGCAGGGCCAGCCACAACGCGTCGGTGCCGTTGCCCACGCCGACCGCATGCCGGGTCTGGCAAAAGGAGGCAAAGTCCTTTTCGAACGCGGCCACATACGGGCCGCCGGCAAACGCGCCGCAGGCGATCACTTCGCGAATGGCGGCTTCGAATTCCGCCATGTGCGGCGCATGGTGGGCATGCAGATCGAGGAATGGCACTTTCATGATGGCAGGGTGGTGTGGATTAAAGGGATTTTTTCTGCAGGATTCGCGCCGGATTGCCGGCCACGGTCGCTCCGGCGGGCACGTCGCGGGTGACCACGCTGCCGGCCCCGACGAGGGCGTTTTCACCGACGGTGACGCCGCCAAGCAGGGTCACGCCGGAACCAATGGAGGCGCCTTTTTTGACCACGGTGCGCTGGCAGGCCCAGTCCGCCTCGGTCTGCAGCCCGCCGCCGGCCGTCGTCGCCCGCGGATGCCGGTCGTTCACAAAGGTGACTCCGTGGCCGATGAAGACCTCCGATTCGATGGTCACGCCCTCGCAGATGAAGGTGTGGCTGCTGATCTTGCAGCGACGGCCGATGGAGGCACCTTTCTGGATCTCGACAAAGGTGCCGATCTTGGTCTCGTCGCCGATCTCGCAGCCGTACAGGTTGACGAAGGCGAAAATTTTGACATCCCGGCCCAGTCGGACGTCCGGGGCGATGCGCACGCCCATGGTGGAATCGGAACTCATGCGGGCAGCCGTTGGGCGGACGTTTTTGCGTCTTTGGCCAGGCCGGCGCGCCCCTCGGCCGGATGGGCGAGGCGGGTCACCGGGCTGACGGAGCCGTTCGGCCGGCTCAGCGCCACCGGCGCGCCGTTCCCGCGGAGCGACGTGGAGGAGGCTTCCAGAATGCGGACCAGTTCCAGCCCCTGGCAGCCGTCGGTCACCGGGGTGTCGCCATTCCGGATGCAGTCGAGGAAGTGCTGGCACTCGGTCTTGAGCGGCTCCTCCTGGCGGAGGTAGGGAATGTGGCTGTCGCCGTAATGGTACGAGTACTGGAAGTCGCCGAAGGTGTCGTAGTGCGGTGGCCGATCGACGCGCACATCGTAGACCCGGATCGCCTGCTGGGCCTGCAGGTCATCGTAAATGATCATGCCCTTGGTCCCGACAATGGTCATTTCGCGCACTTTGCGGGGCTCGAGCCAGCTGCTCTGGATGGTGGCGAAGCGGTCGTTGCCGAAGGCGAGGGACATGTTGGTCACGTCCTCGATGCCGGGCGTGACGTGGGCGTTGCCCTGGCAGTTGACCATCGCCGGGTATTCTCCGAGCAGGTGCAGGATGATGGAAATGTCGTGCGGGGCCAGGTCCCAGGCCACATTGATGTCCTTCTGGAACAACCCGAGGTTCAGGCGCCGGGCATTGATGTAGCGGATGTCCCCGATCTCGCCGGAGCGGATGATTTCGCCGATCTTCCGCACCGCGGCCGAATAGAGGAAGGTGTGGCCAACCATGAGGACGAGGCCGTTTTTCCTGGCGATGTCCACCAGTTCCTCACACTCGGCGACCGATGCCGCCATCGGCTTTTCAATCATGGTGTGTTTGCCCGCAAGCAGCGCTGCCTTGGCCAGCGGAAAATGGAACCGGACCGGAGCCGCCACAATGACCGCATCCACGCCGACGCCGTTGAGCATGTGATTGTAATCGGTGACCCCTTCAACCTCGGGATACAGCTGGCGCATGTGCTGCAACCGGGTCTCATTGAGGTCGCACAGCGCCTTGACCTGGCAGCTCGGAAGATTGCGGAAGTTGCGAACCAGGTTGGGGCCCCAGTAGCCGCAACCGACGACGCCAACAGAAAGGGAAGTCATGGATGTGTGTGTGGTGATGGAAGGATGTGAGGACGGCGCGATGGGTGCGCCGAGGGAGGGCGAGATCTTTGGTCAAATCGAATTGGGGCCGGAAATCCGGGCACGGATTCGCTCTTCGCGGGCGGCCATGGGCCTGCTCGTCACCCAAGGTGGCCTGCGTGCACCCGGCCCTCCGACTGGGGGCCGCCGGGGCGGTGAAGGAGCGGCCACACCGGTGGCCCGCACGCTCAGCCGGGATGCGCGGCCGCCTCGGCGGTGCGCGCCGGTTGCGGCTCTTTGGCCGGACGGGATTCCATGTACTGCAGGAGCATCGCCGGAACCGTGGCCAGCATGATCGCCACATCCAGGCCCAGGGACATCCGCTTCGTGTACTGAAGATCAAGTGCGATCATCTGCTGGAAGGTCAGTTTGTTCTTTCCGCTCACCTGCCAGTATCCCGTCAGCCCGGGAAGCACCTCCACCCGTGACTTCTGGACCTCGGTAAAAAGAAGATATTCGTTCGGCGTGCTCGGCCGGGGCCCCACCAAACTCATCTCGCCGCGCATCACGTTCCAAAGCTGGGGAAGTTCATCGAGCCCGATCGCGCGCAGGCAGCGGCCCCCCGGTATGATGCGGGGGTCGGCCACCCCATCCAGCTTGGCCATCGGAACATCCGATCTGATGAGCTGCTCCAAATGCTGTTCATGCGAGCTAGTCGGAGCATCGACCTTCATGCTCCGAAACTTCAAAATATTAAAAACCTGCCCGCCCCGTCCGATCCTCGCCTGGCGGTAGAACACCGATCCGGGCGACACAATTTTAATCCAGCACGCGATCACCAAGGCCAATGGCAGCCAGATCGGAGCAAGCAGACCGATGCACAGACAATCGATAATCCGCTTCCACCCAGGGATCGGCGGAACTTCGGTTTCAAACCCGCGGGGCCGCGCCGACAGTGTCGAACCGACCGAAACCGACTCGCCCGCAGGCCGGGTTCTTTCAATGACCCCGCGGGCCTTGGCCAGCGAGTCAGCGCCACCGCGCAGCGAAGGGTGCCGAATGGGCTGGTTCCCCGAAAAAGGGCCAATCAAGCTGCCGCCCTTGGTCAAACCGCGGGAGGGTGACCATGTGGTTGGTTGGGAAGATTTCATAATTTAACACATGAGGGATATTTTGCAACAACTACTTTTACTATATTGAGTGTAATTGTTATTTTCAGCTATGCAACCACAAAATCGATAATTTTATCACAATTCTGAATCATATTGCGTATAAGCGTTCGGCATCAACCGTTTCTTAGGATCAATTCCGTCGCTTTTTATCAAGGCTAAGCGATCACCGGCAACAACCGGCGGTCCCGGGGAATGTCCACCCTCTTAATTTTAAAATACTTTCTCAGCCAACCTCCTCTTTTTACTAAGAACAGGCTGGTCGATTTCGTATGCTCCTTACATTGATTCTGGTTTATCAGCCTCACGGCCAACGAGCGAAAGAACCACCGCGGTTCCGGGGTCAACCCGGTGGAGCACAAAAGATGTCGTCATAGTAGACTTCGCAATTCCGATGCCTCTGTTACAAAAAATCTGCGAGTTTTTTCGCTTTTGAGTGGCACCGGCGGTTCGGTGTCCGCGGGTTGAGGCCTGGACCCGGGGTATCCGGCTCAGTTTGGCTCTTATGAACACACAATCAGGGGTGGATTTGGGGCAAAAGAGGCACGAAGCGACCAGCAAGCCCCGCCCGGCTGCTCCGATTCGGCCGGCCATGGCCACCAAGCCTGGTGACGGCCGCGTCGTCGGGTCGCCGGCGAGGGGCCCATGATTCCATTTGGCGCGCGGCGACGGCGGTTCTTCCGTGCGCTCTGCACGACCGCTGTGTGCGCCGTGCATGACCGTGCCATGGGCATGAGAGGGGCGGATGCCGTGCATGACCGGTGGGGATGCCGTGCATGACAAAGACGGCCGGCGTGCATAACCGGTGCGGACGGGAGGAATCCGGCCAGGAGTCGGCGCGCTTGCCGGCGCGGAAGCGCCTTGGCTGCGCGTTGTGGCGCCAGGCCTGCCGTGGCACCGGGACCGGCCGTGGCGCCGGGACCGGTTTCTCGCTAGCAATCGAGGGCCCTCGGCTGTGGACTGGCCGCCCGCATCGCGGACCGCCGCCGGATCGCCGCCTGCTCAGGACGGATCGGCGCTTCGGCTTCTTCTTTATATATACCGTCCGTTTTCCAAGACCCGCCCCGTAGCGTTGCCTTCCAAGCAACGCGTCGAGAGAAATGCGCCACGGTGCACGCTTTTCGTTCACCGATCCACGCGTTGGCTGGGAAGCCAACGCTACGAACTCCTGTCCGCTCCTGTGGCTTCAATCTTTTTCTGGCTTATATATGGAGTTTATGGGATAATGTTTCAGCAGATTGGAATTTTTGCCTTGGCCAAGGGCAAATACTATGGTAATTATAGTACTTATAAGGATTTCCCCTTATCCAATCTCTCGCAAACGATGTTTCGACAACTTTCCTCTGTGTGCGGCCGCTTTCAGCGAGTGGTCATTTTGGCTGGCGGGGTGGTGGCGCTGACGGGCGCGGCGGCCCAGGTGACCGAGCCCACGCCCGTCTTTGGTTTTGTGCGGACGGCTCTTCAGGGCAGCAAAGCCAATTCTGGGGTCACGTTTATGGGTCCTTCCTTCGTGGAGCAGGCGGTGGCCGAGGCCACCCTGGCGGCGGGATCGCCCCCGCCATTTCTTCTGACGGCCACGGGGGTGAGCTGGGGGGCGAATGCCTTTAAGACCCATCCGCGGGCCAGCAGCCACTATGTGGAGATCAAGGACAGCGCCAATTATTCGGCGGTCGGCTTGATGAGCGACATTGTGAGTCACACCGCGACCACACTGACGATTGCCGATGATTTTTCCACGATGCTGCGCGGTGGGGAGACGCTGGTGATCCGGCCCCACAAAACCCTGGCGGGGGTGTTTGGGGCGGCCAACGAGGCGGGGCTGGGTTCCGGCGATGCGGGCACGGCCGATGTGATTTCGATCCTTGCGGAAGGATCGAGCGCTTCGTTTACCACCTATTATTACCGGGCCGGGGCCACGCTGGGCGGCACCGGCTGGAGGTCCAGCTCCAACCCGTTCGAGGACCAGGCCCAGACCCCTTTGAAGACCGGCCAGGGGTTGATTGTGAAGAGAAGGAGGGCGGAGCCCCTTGAACTGCTGCTGCAGGGGTATGTGCGGCGGGGCCTGTGGCGCCGCACCCTGCCCAGCGGGTACTCGTTGGTGGATCCGCTGGCCCCCATCACCGACCAGAGTTTTTCCGCTCCGGCCAAGGGACTGCCTTTCACCCTGGGCGGGGTCACCGGCTCTGGAGTGATTCCGTCGGGCCTCGGGGCCGCGCTGAGCCCGGGCACGCCCCAGACCGCCGACTTGGTCTCGCTCGCGGGAACGATGGCGAGTTTTTACAACGCCACGGCCGGCGGCCTGAGCAGCGGCGGCTGGCGTCTCACGTCCAATCCCTTCGCGGACCAGGCAACCACGGTCGTGCCGGCCGCCTCCGCGATCCTGATCCAGAACCGTGGCGAACCCAAGCGATGGACGCGCCCTCAGCCCTTTGTTGTCAGCACCCCTTGATCCCCCTCCACCAACCATGACCTTCATCTCCAAATCACTGCAACTCGCCGGGACCGCCGTTTTCTGCGCGATGGCCGCGACCGGACACGCCGGGCCCGTCACCCTCACCTTCGGCTCCCAGCTGACAGGTGCCGCCCTCGGGCAGGCGAATGGCACCGAGTTGCCGGCGGAAAGCCTGATCCGGTTCGGGTATTTCACCATCCCACTCGAGCAGGTAGCCGCTGGCCTGAACGACCTTTCGCTCTTGAACAGCAACTTCATCCAGCTCGCGGCGACCCGCATCGGGTACTTTGGAGGCTCCACCGTGCTGGATGACACCGGCAGCGTGGTCAGCGTCGAGGAAACCACCAGCCCGTATGAGGAGGCTCCCGGACTCTTCGGACACACCCTCAGCTACGACCCCGAGGCCCTGGGGCTGATGGCGATGCGTTACTACCTGTGGGTGGTCGATGCGCCGGAGCTCTCCGGTGCCACCCAGCACGGGCTGTTCTCCGATGCGGACTGGGTCTCCCCGTCCTTCAGCACAGAGACCTACGACGTGAGCACGGTCAGCCCCGTCGATCCGATGGACCTCTTTGCCGCCGACCGCGGACCGGAGCTCTCCTCGGTTCCAGGCATGGGGCCGCTCAACAAGCTGCGCCTCCTCGACCTGACCCCGGTGCCCGAACCGCAGTTGCCCCTGCTGCTCCTGACCGCCGCCACCGCCCTTGGCCTGCGCCGCCGCCGCGCCCACTCCCTCGACTCATGAAAATCCCCTTTATCCTCATGGCGGCGTGCCTGCTGCCGGCGATCGCGCCCGCGGCGCCCCTTTCCGTGACCTGGGGAGCGCAAGGGTCGGGTGCCGCCCTGGCAACCGCGACGGGCCAGGAATTGCCCTCCGGTTGCCTCGTTCGCCTCGGCTTCTTCGACCAATCCGTGAGCCAGCTCCAAGAATCGGCCTGGGACCTGGGCTTCCTGGAGCGGCATTTCACCGAAATCGCCCGGACCCACACCGGGGAATTTGACGGCACCCAGTTTGCCGTCGCCGGCAGCTTTGCCCAGACCTTCGCCCTGGATTCGGCGCAACTGCCCTCCGGCACGAGCAACCGCAGCCTGTGGGTGTGGGCGTGCAATGCGTCGGAGGCTCCGGCCGCGACCGAGATCGGCCTTTTCACGCATGCTGATTGGAAGCTGAACTCCAGCTTGGTCGGCGGACTCATCTGGGATCTCAACCAGGTGGAGGCGGACGGCCTCGTGGTCGGCTCGACCAGTCCCACCCAGTCGCCCACCCTCGGCGGACAAATGAACCAGCTGAGCGATCTGGGGGTGCTCTGGGACGCGGCCGACTCTGATCGGGACGGGGTGCAAAACCTGCTCGAGGAGGCGCTCGGCATGAACCTGGCGGCACCGGACTCGCAACTGATGCCGGAGGTGATTGTCCTGGAAAACGCCGGCCAGACCCAACCGGGCTACCGCTACCGCCGCCCCATCGACGGCCAGGCGGTCAATGCGACCACCTATGAAGGCGGTGATTTCCGGTACATCGTCGAGGTTTCCGATGACCTGCAAAACTGGCGGACCGACCCCTACGCCTGCCAGGTGCACGACACCGTGCCAACGGGCGACGGCTTTGAAGTCGTGACGCTGTACGCGGCCGCCCCCCATGCGCCGACCGTGCCCGCATTCTACCGCCTGAAGGTGGAATGGCGCGGTTAGGCCGGGGAGCACCGCGAGGCATCTGGCGGGGGGTGCCGGACCAAAAAGTGAAACCAGTGGGGTGATGGGGAGATCGGGCAAACGTGCGAAGCGGATGAGTTGGCGGAGCCAGTCCGTTCGGTGGCCCCCCTTCGACACGCGTTCCACCAGGGCCGTTGGCCGGGGTGGGCGGGTGCGGGTGGGGCGCGGGTGGGGCGCGGATGACGGGTGCGGATGACGGGCGCGGATGACGGGCGCGGATGACGGGCGCGGATGACGGGCGCGGGTGGCGGGCGGCCGGGGACGCGCGGTGCGGCGGGGACGGATGGCGAGACTGACTCTTTGGATTTTGCGGCGGGCCGTGCATGGTGGCGTCCGCATGACGTTTCCACGCCTTTTCCCCTGCCTGACGGCGGCGGTGCTTGCCGCGACCGCCGTCGCGCTGCGGGCCGATCCCCCGTCCCTTCGCACGAACCGAAGCACGCCACAGGCGCTGCCGCTGCCGAAGGCGGAGGACGTGTTTCATTTTGTGGTGTTTGGCGACCGCACCGGGGGTGCGCCGGAGGGCATCGGGGTGCTGGCCCAGGCGGTCCGGGACACCAATTTGCTCGACCCCGACCTCGTCATGACCGTGGGCGACCTCATCCAGGGGTACAACGGCCAGACCGCCTGGGAGCAGCAAATGAAGGAATTCCGGGAGACGATGGCACCATTGCGCATGCCCTGGTTTCCGGTCGCCGGCAATCACGACATCTACTGGCGGGGAGAAGGCCGCCCGCCCACCGAGCACGAGGCGAATTACGAAAAGCATTTTGGGCCGCTCTGGTACTGGTTTGAGCACAAGGAGTGCGGGTTTCTGGTGCTGCACTCGGATGAAGGCGACCCGGCGGCCCCCGCCGCGCCGCGGGATTTCGGCCAGCCCGTCCAGCAAAAATTCAGCGATGCCCAGCTGGCGTGGGTGCGCGGAGCGCTCGCGGAGATGAAGGGGATGCGGCACGTTTTCGTTTTTATGCACCATCCGCGGTGGGCCGCGGACCTGTACCCCGGCAACAATTGGGCGGAAGTGCACGCGCTGCTGCGGGGTGCCGGCAACGTGCGTGCCTGCTTTGCCGGCCACATCCACCGGCTGCGTTACGACGGGGTGAAGGACGGGATCGAATACATGGCGCTGGCGACCACCGGCGGGGGCATGCCCGGCCACTACCCGCGGGTCGGCTACCTGCACCACTTCAACGTGGTCACGGTCAGGCCGCAAGGCATCAAGGTGGCCACGCTGCCGGTGGGGGCGGTGGTCGATCCAAAATTGTTCACCCCCGAGCGGGCGGCCGACATGGATCTGGTGCGTCGGATGAATCCGGTGACGGCCTCGCGGCCGATGACGATCAACACCGACGGCCTCGGGGCCGGCGTGTACGAGGTCCGGCTGGTCAACCCGTCGCAGCGGCCGGTGGAGTTCACGCTTTCCAGCGAAAGCGAGGCTGCCGAGTGGATCATCACGCCGGACCACCAGCATGTGGTCGCGGAGGCGGGCCAGGAGAAGACCTTCACCTTCACCTACGTGCGCGTGCGCGCAGACCACACGCCACCCGCCCAGGCACCGGTATTCCTCCTGGAGACCGATTATCTGGAAGAAGACGCGCGCACCACGCTGCCCCCCCGGCGGTTCCCCGCGCTGATCAAACTGGGAGCCCTGCCACCGGAAGCCTTTCTTCCCCCGCCCACCGAGACGGCCCTGAAAGTCGGTGGTGAAAAATCAGGCGTGCGCATCGATTCCGCCCATTACAACCTGCCCGACGGCCCCTTCACCCTGGAAGGGTGGGTGCGGGCGGAGAAGATCCAGCCGACCGCGGGCCTGATCGCCAAGACCCAGAGTTCGGAATACGGCCTGCTCGCGGAAAATGGCGTGGTCTCGTTCCTCGTGCACCTGAACGACCGGTACGTCTCCGCGACCGCCGGCGGGCCGCTGCCGCTGCAGGCGTGGACCCATCTGGCGGGCGTCTTCGACGGGAAATCGGTGGCTCTTTTTGTGGACGGCCGCCTCGCCGCACGCACCCCCGCCGCCGGTTTTCGCCAGCGCAACGACCTGCCGCTGTATCTGGGTGCCGATCCCGATCAGAAGGGGGAGCCCACCCGCAGCCTGGCGGGCTGGCTCGATGAGGTGCGCCTCAGCACCGGTGCCCGCTACCAGGACGACTTCACCCCGGCCCGCCGCCACGAACCGGATGCGGACACCGTGCTGCTCTTCCATCTGGACCGTCTCGTCGGGAACGCGGTGCCCGACCAGGGCCCGGCCCAGTCCCACGGCGGGCTGAGCGGCCAGGCATCCCTGTCCCCCGCCCCCTGACCCGCCTCCACCTTATGCGTTACACTGACAAACTGGCCGCGAGAATCGCGGAAACGGGTTCCCGCCTGTGCGTGGGGCTGGATCCCCGCTTCGAGCTGATCCCCGGCGACCCGGCGGAATTCCTGCGCCGGGTGGTGGAGGAGACCGCCCCCTTCGCCGCCGCCTTCAAGCCGAACAGCGCCTACTTCGAGCAGCTCGGAGCGGAAGGATTTCGCCTCCTCAAAACCGTGCTCGCGCTGATTCCACGGAACATCCCGGTCATTCTCGATGCCAAGCGCTCGGACATCGGTGAGACCCAGAAAGCGTATGCCCGCGCGGCCTTCGGGCACTTCGGCGCGGACGCGGTGACGCTCAACGCCTCGCTCGGATACGACACCATCGAGCCGTTTCTCGACTACCCCGGCCGGGCCGTGTACCTGCTCGCTGTGACCTCAAATCGCGGCGCGGCGGAATTTGCCCTGCAAAAACTCGGTGATGGCCGCCACCTCTTCGAGCACACGCTGGACATGGCCGCACGGGCGGCCGGCCGGGACACCGAAGTCGGATTCGTGGTCGGGCTGACCAATGCCTCCGCCGAGGTGATGGCGCGGGTCACCGACGCGCCGCTGCTGGTGCCCGGCCTGGGTGCTCAGGGAGGGGAAATCGCCGCGCTGGGGACCGCCACCCGCCAGGCTCCGAGCGTGATCAACGTCTCCCGCGGCATCCTGTACGCGGAGCCGGAAGCGTCGTTCGGGGAAAAAGCCCGGCGCTGGGCCGGCCTGATCGCGGAGCAGTGGGATGCAGGCCAACGGCCAGAACTGTAGCTGGGGTCGGTGACCCCGGATCGTCGCCCCGGATCGTCGCCCCAGGAGCCGCCGCCAGCTGAAGGCAATGCCTGGGCATTTTTCGCGCCCGCAGAAGCCCCACACCACGCGGCTTTTCCGCTGCTTCGGGGTAGTACCGCAGGCTCGACCGGGGCGTCGAGCGGGGCGTCGAGCGGGGCGTCGAGCGGGGCGTCGACCGGGGCGTCGACCGGGGCGTCGACCGGGGCGTCGACCGGGGCGTCGACCGGGGCGTCGACCGGGGCGTCGACCGGGGCGTCGACCGGGGCGTCGACCGGGGCGTCGAGCGGGGCGTCGAGCGGGGCGTCGAGCGGGGCGTCGAGCGGGGCGTCGACCGGGGTCACCGACCCCGGCTACAGCTGTGAGTTACCCGTTCAACTCCTTGTTCAACATCACCACCAGTCGACCGGGGTCACCGACCCCGGCTACAGCTGTGAGTTACCCGTTCAACTCCTTGTTCAACATCACCACCAGCGCCTTGATCTCCTCACGCAGGTGGTTCGCGCGTTGATTAAGGATCTGCAGGCGGTATTTGCCCAGATTGGTCGAATCGAATCCGGATTGTTTGACCTTTTGGGCCTCGGCCACGGCCTTCTTGATGTCGGCCTGGCGCGACTGAATGCGGGTGCGCAGGTTGCGGACGACAATGGGGTTCACCTCCCGCTTGGGGTCCTTCTGGATCACCTCCCCATCGATCTCCTCCAACCCCTCGGTGGCGGTGGCGGCGGCGGCCTGGGCCTCCTCCTGGCGCCGGACCTCGACCGGGTCGTACAGGAACTTGCGCTGCAAATCCGGGGTGAGTTTGTCCAAGGGCACGCGGGCGGCTCCGGCGCTGTGGGAAAAAGCCACTTCGGTGGGGGTGACCTCGCGCAGCACGACGGACTGGTAACTCGCGGCGTCGGTGGTCTGCAGGGTGGGCAGCGACTGGCCCTTCAGCTTGGCCCGGTAGCCCAGCTTGTATTTCGCCATGTAGTCCTCGAGCTCCTGGCGGACTTTGGCCGCGTCGTCCTGCAGCTTTTCAAAATGGGTCTTGGCCTCGTCCGCCTCCTTCTGGAGTTCTTCATTGCGCTTCAACAGCTCCTTGTGGCGCTTTTCACCCTCCTCGCGGAGGAGCTTCATCTCGTTTTCCAGACGGGAATTCGCTTTTTGCAGGGCGGCCACCTCCTCCTCCGCGACCAAAGCAACCTGCTTGGCCTTGGTGTCGCAGGAGGTCAGAAGGGTCGAGGCGGCCACCACCAAAGTGAGGCCGAGGAGGATGGAAGGAAAAAACGGACGGTTCATGGTTAAATGTAAACGAAGACTCTGTGGCAATTTTAGAACATCCGTTCAAATTTTTGCCGGCATCCTGACAATCAGCCGCTCAGGGACGGTGTGCGCCGGGGCGGCGACTGGCCCGCCCCCCACGCGCGGAAAGGCGCTATTCTCCCGCGCGCCCCACCAGCGACGCCACTTTGTCGGCCATTTTGGCCAGACGCCGCACCGAGTTGGGGGGAAGTTTGCTCAGGTGGGAGTAGCCATCCGCGGCCAGCTCAAAAAAGTCCTTCATCGCGGCCAGCCGTTCCGTGGTGACGGGATCGGCCGCACCGCTCGCGGCGGCCTCGGCCACGCATTCGCGCAGGACCCGGATGGTGGGGTCCATTTCGCGGCGTTTGCGCTCGGCGACAATGACCCGAAAAAGTTCCCAGACGTCGTGGATGGACGCGAAGTGGTCCCTCCGGTCGCCCATCATGTGGACAATTTTGACGATCCCCCAGTTTTGCAATTCCCGCAGGCTGGTGCTCACATTGGAGCGGGCGAGGCCGAGTTCCTCGCTGATTTGCTCGGCGTGCAGCGGTTTCTCCGCCAGGTAAAGGAGGGCGTGAATCTGGGCCACCGTCCGGTTCAGGCCCCAGCGCGTGCCCATCTCACCCCAGTGGAGGATGAACTTGCGGGCGACAGGCGACAGGGGGTCCATGAGGGGCGGGCCATTGCGGCGAAAACTGAACACTCCGAGGTGGTCGGCCGGCTCCATCGCCGCGGTGCGGGGATGGAGCGGGCGCATTCAGTTCCCGCCGCCGAGCGCATCGATGCCCAGCGGCACGCTGAGATTCGGGAAATCCTTGAGAGTGAGCGAGAGGACCACGCCGGTCTCCTGCTCGCCCCGGTTGTCGCGCAGCAGCAGCCCAAGGGCGGCCGTCCAGGTGGTGAGGTCGCGATGCACGGTGTATTGCTGCGTCTCGAACGTGCTATCCGCAAACTCGTATCGGTGAAAACTGCTCACCCCCCAGTTTTCGTTGAGGCGGAGGTAGGTGCGGAAGTCGACCAGATTGGAGTCGATGAAAAACGGATCGTCGTTGAGGAAGCGATGGCTAATGTTGAACTCGAAGTCACTCGTCGGCATGAAAGTGACGCCGGTGTTGGCCTCGGTGAACGCATATTCACCCCCAAAAACCGGCAGCTGGGTGCCGAGGTTCATGCGCAGCCAGGGCAGCGGGAACCACGCGACCTCCTCGAAAAGGTTGGAGGTGTCGCGATCGAACTCGGGATCCTCGAGATAGGTGTCGAAATAGGTGTTGCTGACCAGCCAGGGGTGGCTGGCCGCACCGCGGCGGGTGAGCAGCCGGTTTTCCACGCCCAAGCGCACGATGTTCCAGGAATTCAGGCCGTCGACGGCAGTGAACTGCGGCACGTCCAGCGGCCGCAGCCGGTTGGTGGGAACGAGGCGGTCGACGCCGCGGAAACTGCTGCCCAGCTCGTCCGCGTTGACGTACGAATAGTTCATGTAGGGCTGCACAATGTGCATCACCCCATCCAGCCCGAGCTTGGGCACGCGGATGTCGTCGTAAAACTTCGAGAATTTGGTCGAGACATCGACGCCGGCATGAAAAATGGCCCGGGTGGAATGATCCGGTCCCGGTCCGTCCACGCTCGAATAGTTGACTGCACCGCCGCCGAGCTTCGGCGTGACGGTCACCGCGCCGCCGCCCAGGGCCATCGGATACAGCACCTCGTGGTAGCTGTAGAGTCGGCTGAATCCATTGGGCTCAAGCTGATTGCGCAAATCGTCGAGCAGGGTGCGCCGATCCTGGTTGGCCAAGTCGGAGCCGAGCGGGCTGCGCAGGCCGCTGGCCTCGGAGAACTGGGCCGCGAACTGGTCGGCCAGGCGGATGTCATTTTCCAGCGCATCGGCCTGGTTGCGCAGGCGGCGGAGGTTGGACTCGCTGAGCTGATCCTCGTAAATGCCGAAGGACGTGCTGCCCCAGTAGAAGGCCCCGGTGTTGAAAATGGGCTGGCGGGTCAAATCGAGGGCCACCTCCGGGAGGCGCGTGTCCGTGCGGTAAAAGTCGTTCGCCTGAAAACGGGTCAGCACGCTCAACTCGCCCCGCTCATGCTGCTTGGTCAGCGTGACGATATTGTCAGGCTGGGGGTCGAGCCGGAAATCGTTCGGGAAAAAATCCTCGTAGAAGAACTCGTCGCTGACCTTGTTGATGTCGAAATCCACGTACAGCGTGCTTTCCTCAGGCCCGGGCAGGTAGACCCGGTGGTGGAGATTGATCCGGTAGCGGTCGCTGTCGAGGTCCGAGCGGTCCTCGTTGCGGGCATTGACCACTGACTGCTGCGGATCGGTGTCGTTCGCGTAATACGCCTGGAATTTTCCAAAGTTCGGATTCGCCCGCCACCGCTGCGAATTGATGTTTACTCCGCCGGCGAGGCCGCGCTCAGTGCGGGCATCCAGCAGGAACTGGACGACCGAGTGGTCGCCCCAGAGGGTGCCGTACCGGTTGAGCAAATATGCCCCCCACTGGCTGCTGTAGCCCGGAGTGAACTGGTAGCCGAGATCTTCCTGCAGCGGTTGTGACATGTACGGCAGCCACAGGACGGGCACGTTGCCCACATACAGCTTGGGTTCGTGAAAGACGACCCGGTCCCCCGGGTAGATCTCGATCTTCTTCGCCTTGATGAACCAGTCGGGGTCCGGGTTGTCGTCCGTGGTGAAGACGGTGTCCTGGGTGTTGACCACGGAGATTTCCGAAAGATCGCTGTCGAGCTGGGCGGTGCTGAAAAAGATCGGCTCAAACGCGCTGCGCATCTCGGCGGCGTCAATCTCCTGGGTGCGCACCCGATAGGTCGCCCGCTCGCCTCGATAGAGCACGCCCTCGCGATAGATGGAGACGTTCCCGGTGACCCGGATCTCCTCCAACTTGGTGTCGAACTCGGCGCGGTTGGCGAAAATCTCGGTGCCCTGCAGCTGGAGATGCACGTTGCCGCTCCAGACAATCGACCCCTTTTCGGCGTCGTACTGCGTGTCGTCAGTGTCGATTTTGACGTCGCTGCCGAGCTGCTCGAGGAACCCAAAGGAGTCGGTGCCCAGCTGGGCGGGGGCGGCGGCCGCAAAGGCCAGACTGAACAGGATGCTCCGGGCGATCTTCATGGAGTAAAAATGGGGCTGCCCGCGACCCCGTGGCGGTCTCAGGCAACGGCTTCTTATACCGGACGCTGGTTTTTGGCAACCAATGCGGCGCACAAAATCAGCGCAGGCCGCCATGCCCGCCGCCGCCGGCACCCAAAACGATTTCCTCCAGCCGCATACCAGCGGGTACCGTCCCGGCCACCCGGCCTCGTTCACCCCGCGCCTGCCGGCACCAACCGCAGCCGCCCGCGCGAAAAGTCCGCCGGCACCACCTCCACCGCCACCACCTGCCCGGCCTCCAGCCCGACGGCGGCCTCCCGGTCCACCCGCCGCACCACCCCGGCCAACTCATGGCCGTTGGGCAGGCGCACCCACCAGGCATGCGGCCCCAGCGGGTGCAGCAAAAGGGCATCAGGACACACAGCGCGGGCAGGCATCATCGCCGCCTCCTGTGGCCCGCCCGCGGGCGGAATGCAAGTCCCGGGGAGAGCGACTCGCTTCCCTTCCGCGGCGGGCACCCGCCACCCCGCGGGGAGCCACCCGCCACTCATCCCCCTTCACGCCTCGTGGCCTCGTGGGCTCGTGGGCTCGAACCGACGCGGCCGCCGCTTCAAGGGCGGCGCTTCCGGGGTGGTCAGATGATCGCCAGCACCTTCTCGATGACGCGGGCGGCCGTGGGCAACTGCTCCTTTTCCACCGGCGGGCTGTAAATGGCCGGGGCATCAAGGGAGCAGACGCGCTGCACCGGCGCATCGAGGTCATCAAACGCCTTTTCCTGAATGAGCGCCGCGATCTGGGCACTGATGCCGCAGAACGGCTTGTTTTCGTCCACCAGGACCACACGGTTGGTTTTGGCCACGGTGTCCAGGATGGCGTCTTCATCGAGCGGACGGATCGATCGAAGGTCGAGCACATCGCATTCGATCCCATGCTCCGCGGAAAGGATTTCGGCGGCCTCAAGCGCGACGAGCACGGAGCGCCCGTGGGCGATGAGCGACACGTCCGCGCCTTCGCGCTTCAGGTCGGCCACGCCGAGCGGGATGGTGAAGTCCCCGTCGGCCGGATCCGGCACCTCGCCCTCGATCCCGTACAGCATGGTGTTCTCCATGAACATGACCGGGTCATTGTCACGGATGGCGGTCTTCATCAGGCCCTTGGCGTCGCGGGCGGTAGCCGGGCAGACGACCTTGAGACCCGGGATGGTGGCCATCACGTTTTCCGGCGTGTGCGAGTGGGTGGCCCCGACATTGGTGCCGCCGTTGGCCGGGCCGCGAATGACAATCGGGCAGTTGATCAAGCCGCCGGACATGTAGCGCACCATGCCCGCGTTGTTGGCGATTTGATCCCAGGCCACGGTGTAGAAGCTCCAGAACATCAGCTCGCACACCGGTCGCAGTCCGAGCATGGATGCGCCCACGGCCATGCCGATGAAGCCCGATTCACTGATCGGCGAGTCGATCACGCGCTTGTCGCCGTGCTTCTTCCAGAGCCCCTGGGTGACCTTGTAGGCCCCGTCGTATTCGGCGATCTCCTCGCCGATGAGAAAGACGTTCGGATCGCGTTGGATTTCCTCGTCAAAGGCCTCGTTCAGGGCCTGGCGGTAGGTGATGGTGCGCATGTGAAAAATCTTCAGTCATTAAAAAAATGACGGCCGGTCCGCCCGGCGGGGGTGTCGTGGTCCACCTCGTGATACACGTCGGCATGGAGGTCGTCGAGGGTGGGGTAGGGGCTCTCGTCGGCGAAGGTCACCGAGGCGCGCGTCTCCGCGACCGCCGCCTTTTTCATGTCCTTGATGTCCTCTTCGGTGGCCACGCCTTCCGCCAGCAGCTTGTGGCTGAAGTTGCCGATGGGGTCGAAGTTCTTGCGGTAATGTTCGATTTCATCCTTCGTCCGATACCCTTCCTGCAACGACTGCTTGTTGTGCTTGGCGTCGGCAACCGAGTGGCCCTCGTATCGATAGGTGGCGATTTCGAGCACGGTCGGACGGCTTTCGGTGTGGGCGCGCTCAATAGCGCGGCCGACCACTTCCCGGACCTCGTACAGGTCCGAGCCATTGCGGACCACGTCCCAGATGATGCCGTAGCCGGCGGCGCGCTCGGCGAGGCAGGTGTTGTAGGCGCTGGAGCGCTTCTGGCTGGTGCCCATCGAATAACCGTTGTTCTCGATGACGTAGATGACCGGCAGGTCCCAAAGCCCGGCGAGGTTGAGCGACTCGTGGTAGGCTCCCTGGTTGACCGCGCCATCACCGAGGAAACACAGCGCACAGCCCTTCAGTCCCTTGTATTTGAGCCCGAAGGCGAGACCGAGGCCGAGAGGGGTCTGGCCTCCAACAATGCCATGCCCGCCCCAATAATTCTTGTCCGGCGCGAAAAAGTGCATCGAGCCGCCCTTGCCCTTGGAGCATCCGGTGCGCTTGCCAAAAAGCTCAGCCATGCACTCGTCCATGCCCATGCCCACCGCCAGCGCATGGCCATGGTCGCGGTAAGCGGTGATCACATGGTCGTGGTCGCCCATCAGCGACACGGTGCCGACCGCAACCGCCTCCTGGCCGATGTAGAGGTGGAGGAAACCACCCATCTTTTTCTTCTGGTACTGTTCGAAGGCTCCGGTTTCAAATTCCCGGATGCGGATCATGTCGCGCAGCAGATGCCGCTTTTGTTCCGCGGTGAGCGTGGCGTTGACCTCGGCTTTGGAGAAATCAGTCGTGGATTCGGCTAGAACAGGCATGGGATGAAGGGCGCGAAAGAATACGAGGACGAGGATCGGAAAAAATCAGGGAACGGGAAGGGAGGGCCGGGCCTTGGAGGCAAAGGCCGCCGCCTCCCCAGTGATCGCCGGGGCACGCTGCGCGCGCGGGTGGCACACCGCAATCATGAGCGCGGAAAACAGCAGGTCTCCCGACAGGGATTTGAGCAGGAACCACCACGAAGGCGGCGCGCCCGGCAGCGGCAGGCCGGTCGTCTGGGCTTGCAGCCATCCGCCGAGCGTGCCCGCATACCCGGGCTCAAAAAGCCAGGACACGGTGTTGCTCAAAAGATAAAACAGGAAGGTGCCCGCCACCGTCACCCCCAGCACCGCCGCCACCCGGCGGGTGCCGCGCACCAGCCAGCCAAGGGCAAACACCAGCACGAAACACAGCGCCACCACCGCCGTGTAGAGGCTGGCCACCGGCCAGCCCTGGGCCACGTTGACCGCCAGCGTGGACACAAAAAGTGCCCCGAAGGGCACCACAAACGCCGCTCGGCGCGGCAGGTAAACAGCCCCGGTGACGACGACCGCCGCCAAGGGTGAAAAATTGGCGAGAATCAGGGCCACCTCACCGCCCGACAACGGACCCGCCAGGCGGAAAACCGCCACGGCCGCGACAATCAACACTGCTGCTGCCACCTCACGCATTTTGGGAGCATAGAGGCCCTGCGCGCCGGCGCAACGGCTTTGACACACTCCCGACGGGAAAACCACGGGCAGATTTCAGCCCGGGATGTTGAGCCGGCGGGCCCACCGCCACGCGCCCCAGCGGAAAGCTGCCTGTCCCTTTATCGTGATCGCGCCCCCAAAAAAAACTGCCTGTCCCTTTATCGTGATCGCGGCCCGCCAAAAAACTGCCTGTCCCTTTATCGTGATCGCGTGCTCCGTGATCGCGGATTCATGAAACGCGGGGACGGCATTCCAGCGCGCCCAGCCCGCCGGCCCCCTTGCGGGTTCCGACCGGATCGCCGGCCCACCCCGCCGGCCCCGGCGCGGCTACCGGGCTTCGCCGCGCAGCCAATCCACGACCATGGCGATCTGTTCGGGCGTCAGTTCCCCCTTTTCGCCATAGGCCGGCATGCGGTCGTTGCGCTTGCCATAGAAGCGATCGTGAGCGGGGTTCTGGATGAAATCAATGGTCCACTGGCGGCTGCCCCAGCCATCGAGATCAGGACGCCCGGAGGTTTCTTCGCGCCATTTATGGCAGTCGGTGCAGGCAAGGCCGGCTTCCCCAATCAAGGCACGGCCTTCAGCGATCACCGCGGCGTCCTTCGCATCGTCACCGGCCTGGCTGGCGAGCTGGGCCTCGGCGCTGAGGGCGATGACGACCTTCTCCAATTGAGACTTTTCCGTGGGAGAATACGCGGCCACGTCCTCCATGACAAACGTCACCATCTTGCTCGCGTTTTTTCCTTCGGCCGGCTTCACGAAGGCGGTTTCCCCCCAGTATTGAGGGGTCGTCAGATGAGCCGGGTCAAGAAACTCGCGCAGCCACTGGCGGGAGCCAAAACCGGCGAGGTCGGCCGCGCTGGCGGGCGTGACGAGCGGCTGGCCGAGTCCGTTATGGCCGTCGAAGGCGTGGCAGGAGGCGCATTTCTGCGCAAAAAGCCGCGGCCCCTGGGTGACGGCATCGGTGGCCAGAATGGAGAGAATGCCGTCGGGAGGCAGCCCGTTCGCCCGGTGGGCGACCTTGCGAGCCCGGTCCGCGTCCCGGCCGGCCTGGGCCAGTGCGGCCTGATGCACCGGATCGCGCCGGTCCTGGGTCCAGGTCATGGCGGTCAGCCCGGCGTAGCCCAGCACCCCGGTACAGACGGCGAGCACATTGAGGCGGTGGCCGAACCTCCATCGCGCCAGAAACGGCATCAGGATCAGAAATCCGAAGGCCGCACCGGGCAGGATCATGGCGGGGATGACCTGCCGCGCGCCGCCAAAGATCTCGAGGTGCAACAGCTTGAACAGAAAAAGGAAATACCATTCCGGCCGCGCCGAGGAGTCGGCCACGGAGGCGTCGGCCGGGGCCTCCAGGGGTGCCCCTTTGGTGATCAGGGTGATGGCCGTCATCGCCGCGAGAAACGCAGCGCACGCGGCGGCATCGCGCCACGCCTGGGCGGGAAACCAAGCCGTGGCGGGCGGCACGACCGCGGAGGCATCGGCGGGCGAGACCTCCGCCGCGGCGTCCCCGACGTTGGCGTCCCCGACGGCGGCCGGGAGGCTGGCGGGGTCGTGCCGGAGGGCCATTTCCCGCTCCGCGCGCACTGTACGGCGAAAAAGCAAGGTCTGCGCCAGGAGGAGGCTGGCGATCACGGCCGGCAGGACGCCGGCGTGCAGGACCATCACGCGCTGAAGAGTGGCCTGGCCGGGCTGCGCTCCTCCCAAGAAAAGTTCGCGCAGCCACGGTCCGATCAGCGGGGTATTGGCCATCAGACCGCTGCTGACCTGGGAAGCCATGAATCCGCGCCGGTCCCAGGGCAGAATGTAACCGGTGAAGGCCGTGCCGAGCACTGCGCCCATCATCAGGACAAAGAGCCAGAACAGGACCTCCCGGGGTGCCCGGTACACACCGCCGATGACCAGTTGCAGGAGGTGCAGCACCAGCAAGACCACCATGACCTGAGCGATGTAATGATGCAGCCCCCGGACCAGCCAGCCTCCCGCCACCCCGGTCTGGATGAAATGCACGCTCTCCCACGCGCTGACCACCCCCGGCGAATAGTACAGCCAGAGCGCCAGCCCGGTGACACACTGGCAGAAAAGAGCAAACAGCACCAGTGACCCCCAGACCCTCCGCCAGCCCGCCCCGCCGGGCACGGCGTGAAAAACCAGATCCTGGAAAAAACCGATCAACCCCGTGCGGGCTTCAAACCAGTCAAAAATTGCTCGCATCAGTGGGGACTTGTGGTTGAAAAGCCGGAGGGCATCCCTCCGTCCCTCCCGCTAGACTGCTTTTTTCTCGGCGGTGTTGGGCGTGAAGTTTTGAAAACGAACCCAGACTTCACCCTCGCGCAACTCGACCTCGAGCGCGTCCAGATCGCGCGGACTGGGAGAATTGGCCGCCAAGCGGGCTCCTTCAGGGGAAAACCGGCTCTCATGCAAGGGGCAGTAGAAATCCCCCGTCTCCTCGCGCCAAGTCACCGGCCCGCTCACATGCGGGCAGGCCGAATTGAAGGCGCGCACGTCCTGCTCGCCGGTGCGCATGAGGAACACGGAGCCGATGGCCCGACGGGAGAACTTCAGCCAAGCCTCAGTCGGTTCGGCCAGCACTTGGTAGAGCTGGGGCGCTCCCCCGATCGGCAGATCGTCAAGCCCGGCCAAGCGCACCAGCAGGCCCGAACCCTGCCGTTCCACCAGCGGGTGAGCCACCACCACCGCCCCGGCCACGATCGGCCCCAGCAGCGCGCAACCGCCGAGCCCAAGGCAGGCGACTTTTTGCAGAAATTCCCGCCTCGTCGCCTCGTCATCCCGCAACCGTTCCACACCGTCCGGCCCGAAGGCTCCGGCGGCAGGCATTGCGGTTTCACGATCCATGGGCATGTCTTCATCATGACCCCGGATCCGGCCAGGACAAGGCAAGGAACCCCTTTCATGGCCCGCAAGCATTTGCCTAACGCAGCGTGAGCGGATGACCCATCCCCGGGGCCCAGCACTAGGCGCGGCGGGTGCGGGGCCGTTGGCCCGGTGACCAGTGACGGGGATCGGCCGGTGATCGCGCGACTGACTGGGAATGCCGTCAACGGGGGACATACCCCGCGAACTCGACATCGGAATGTCGAGCTGCGGCGACCGGCTTAGGCCTTGCTCATTTCGCCGCGGATTTTTTCCAACAGCGCCTTGGTCGCCTTGATGCCGGCGGGTTCATCGAGCTTCGAGCCCTCGTATTCAATGCCCACCCAGCCGGAATAGCCGTGCTTCTTGAGGACGATCTCGAGCATTTTGCGGTAGTCAGTCTGGGTCTCGTCGCCGGTGGCGGGGTCGAAATCATGGCTTTTGGCGCTGACGCCTTTGGCGAAGGGCATGGTTTCGTCCACGCCCTGGTAGCGGTCGTAGCCGTGGAAATTGCCAAAATCAGGCAGGGTGCCGGCGTTGGGCAGGCCGACTTCCTTGATGGTCGCGGCGAGCCAGGCACCGTTGGAGGAGAGGCCGCCGTGATTTTCGACAATGACGCCGATGTTGTGGGGCTGGGCAAAGGTGGCCAGTTTGCGCAGGCCATCGGCGGCGCGGCGGCCCTGCTCGGCCGGCGTGCCTTGGTCCCCGGTGGCGGCATTCACGCGGATGCTGTGGCAGCCGAGAAATTTGGCGGCTTCGACCCATTTTTTGTGGTTGTCCACGGCCTGCTGGCGCTTGGCCTCGTCGGGGTCGCCGAGGTTGCCCTCGCCGTCGCACATGATGAGCACGGCGGTCACTCCGAGGTCGGTGCAGCGCTGCTTGAGTTCCTTCAAGTAGGCCTGATCTCCGGCCTTGTCCTTCCAGAACTGGTTGACGAATTCGACGCCGGTGATGCCGTAGTCATTTTTCGCCGCGGCCGGAAAGTCCATGTTTTTGAGTTTGCCGGCGAAGTGCGCCTTGTGGAGCGACCACTGGGCGAGGGAGATTTTGAAGAGCGAGGGGGCCTCCTCGGCGCGGAGGAGCGACGGCAGGGCGGGGAGCGCAAACGCGGAGGCGGAAGCGGCGAGGAAGCGGCGGCGGGTGGTCATGGGGTGGCGGGGGTGGAGTGGTGAGTGGCAGGAGTGTGGCCGCGATGCGGCCGTGGAAAAGCATTTTTAGCGTCAGGAAATGGCCGCATGGCGCACCGGGCGCTCGCGCACGCGGCACCACCGCTGCCACCAGGCCACGGCCGCGCCCACCAGCAATCCGGCGGCAAAACCGGCCAGGTGCGCGCCCACATCCACGTTCAGCCCCTCGCCGCCCGAGCCGAAAACGCCAAGCAGGGCCAGTCCGCCGCCCAAGGGCACCAGCCAGGGGCGGTGCCGGCGCACCCCCGCGCCCCCGTGCGACCACACGATCCCATGCGCCACCAGCAGCCCGACCGCGGCAAAGACCGCCGTCGAGGCCCCGACCCCGGCGAAACGCCCGGGATAAAAAGCCGCCGCCACCGCCAGATTGCCCAGCACTCCGGCCAGCGTCACCCAGACCCAGCCCAGCCACCGCCCGTACGACTGCTGCACAAACCACATGAACAGCGCGCCAAAAGAAAGGTTGCCCAGCAGATGGGCCAGATCGGCATGCACCAGCAGCGCCGTGAAGGGGCGCCACCACTCGCCGCCGGCGAAAATCCTCACCCCGTCGCGCGCCCATACCTCAGCAATGTCCTCCGCGGCCGTCACCCGCCACCAGTGGACCGCCCCCAGGACCGCCCCCATCACCACCAGACCGGGCCACTTCGCCCCCTCCGCCTCCGGGGGCGGCGGCGGAGCCCGGCGCACCGCCTCGGCCTGCTGACGCTGCTCCCGGCCGTAGGCCGCAAGCTGCCCAAGCGCCAGGTCCTCCTGCTCCGGAGGCACAAAAACCGCCATGCCCCCTCCGGACGTCTCGGCCGTCCAGTGGGGCACTCCTTTGGCCAGCAGCACCGCGCTCCACTCCCGGCTCAGGGCCCGGTTTGGAGCGAGCGCCACCGGCACCACGCCAGCGGGCGCATGGGGCGGCGGATCAAGGGGGGTGGCTGATCGGTTCATCAGGGCGCTTTCCTCACAATACTCACCAATAGGGCGGCACCCTAACGCCTCCGGCTTGCCCGCGCCAGTCCGCATCGGCATGGTGCAGTCCACCTCGAAAGAGCGCTTGCGCGGCCCCGTTCCGCCGCACAGTGCCCGTTCCCCACGCATGAAATTTTCCCGGCCCAACTACGGCATCAGCCGCATAGACCAGCCTGAAAAGCGGAACCATGGGTGGTTCGTGCGCATCACGCTCAAAGGGGAGGTGAATTCCAAGTTCTTCGCAGACAAGTCCCACGCCGGCAAATCCGCCGCCCTGGCGGAGGCCCGCCACCACCGCGACGCCCTCGTCAAAAAACTCCCCAAAGACCGCCTCGAGTCGCTCGCCCGCCGCCGCCGCCATGTCAAAAAAAGCGGCTTCAAAGGCATCACCCACGTCGTCACCCAGGATCCCTCGGGTCATAAATACGAATACTGGCAGGCCGCCTGGCGCAGCCGCGACGGACGCCGCCACTCCGCCAAATTTTCAATCGCCAGCCACGGCGAAAAGAAAGCCCTCGACCTCGCCAAAAAACACATGATCGAGCTCGGACTGCCCCTGGAACCCCGCGGCATCGCCACCAAGCTGGCGAAAAGGAAATAAACGAACGATGCTCCCGAGAGTCCGTCTCCTGACCCCCGACCCGTGCCCGCCCCATCCGCCATGCCCGCGCCCGCCACCCTTCATGCCGCCGATCTCTGGCGGTCATTTCAGATCGGTGCGCAAAGAATCGACGTCCTGCGGGGGCTGACGTTGGAGGTGCCGGCCGGCCAGCGGGTCTTTCTCTGCGGCTCGTCCGGAGCAGGCAAAACCACCCTGCTGTACACGCTGGCCGGCCTCGAGCGCCCCGGAAAGGGCCGGGTCCTCCTGGGCGGCGACGACCTCTACAAGCTCGGTGAGGGCCGCCTCGCCCGCCTGCGCAACACCAGAATGGGGTACGTCTTTCAAAGCTACTTCCTGCTGCCCGAGCTGACCGCGCTCGAAAATGTCGCGCTGCCCGCGCTCATCGGCGGACGGCGCGCCAAAGACCGCGCCGCCAGCCTGCTGGAAAAAGTCGGCCTCGGCGCGCGGCTCCACCACCTGCCCCATGAGCTGAGCGGAGGCGAGCAGCAGCGGGTCGCCATCGCCCGCGCCCTGATCAACGACCCCCAGCTCCTCTTCGCCGACGAACCCACCGGCAATCTCGACGCCGCCACCGGCGGCGAGGTCATGCGCCTGCTGCTCGACCTCGTGGCCGACGGCGGCAAAACCCTCGTCGTGGTCACCCATGACCAGCAGCTGGCGCGGCTCGGAGACCGCAAGATCACCCTGTCCGACGGCCAGGTGGCCGCGGACGAGCCCGCCTGAACCACCGGAGGAGGCGGGCGGTCGCCGCCCTGCCGGCGACCAGCGGTCGCCGCCGCCGCGCGCCCGGCTCCCGACCGCCGAAACCCCGCCGTCCTCCCCCGGCGGGCGGGCGGCGACGGCAACCCCGCGGCCCGGACGGCTCCGGGCAAATCCTCCCCCGCTCCCGCCCCGCCGCAAAATTGCTGTTTCTTCGCCTGCATTCGCGGTTAAAGCGCTTCTCCGATCATGAAGAAAATTTACCTTGATGGCCTGATGGTGGACGAAGCCGACGCGAAGATCTCGGTCTTCGACCATGGGCTGCTGTATGGCGACGGCGTTTTTGAAGGCATCCGGTTTTACAACGGCCGCGTCTTCCGGCTCGAGGAGCACATCCGCCGGCTCTACGATTCCGCCAAGTCGATCCTGCTGACGATCCCGCTGGCACCGGAGGAGATGATCGCCGCCACCTGTGCGACCATCCGGGCCAACGGCCTGACCAGCGGGTACGTCCGGCTGGTGGTGACGCGCGGGGTCGGGCCCATGGGGCTTTCGCCCTTCAAATGCCCGAAGGCCTCGGTCATCATCATCGCCGACACCATTTCGCTCTATTCGGACGAGGCGTACGCCAACGGCCTGACCATGGCCACCTGCGCCACCCGCCGCCCGTCCCACGACATCCTGAGCCCGCAGGTCAAAAGCCTGAACTACCTCAACAACGTGATGGCCAAGGTTGAGGCGCTCCAGGCCGGAGCCGAGGAGGGCCTGCTCCTGAACGACCTCGGCCTCGTCGCCGAATGCACCGGAGACAACATTTTCATCATTCGCGACGGCCTCATCGTCACCCCGCCCATCACCGCCGGCGCGCTGCCGGGCATCACCCGCGGCGTGGCCATCGAAATCGCCAGGGAACTGTCCGTCCCGCTGGTCGAACGCGACCTCAGCCGCCACGACATCTACACCTGCGACGAGTGCTTCCTCACCGGCACCGCGGCCGAAGTCATCGCCGCCACCAAGCTCGACCAGCGCGTGCTCGGCACCGGCCGACCCGGCCCGATCACGCTGAAAATCATTGCCCGCTTCCGCGACATCGCCGGCAGCACCGGCACGCCGTTCTAGCCCGACCGGGCCGGCTTCCGACCCAGGGTTTGACACCCCGCCCGGCGCGGCCACACTGCGCGCCCTCCCGCGACACCCGTGGCTCTCATCGTCCAGAAATACGGCGGAACCTCCGTCGGCACCCCCGAACGCATCAAGAACGTGGCCGGCCGCGTGCTTGAGACGCAGCGTGCGGGCCATCAGGTTGTGGCCGTGGTCTCGGCCATGTCCGGCGTGACCGACGGCCTGATCAAACTGGCCCGCGAAATCTCATTTGAGCCGTCGGAGGCGGAAATGGATGTGCTCCTGGCCACCGGCGAGCAGCAGACAATCGCCCTCACCGCCATGGCCATCAACGCCATGGGAGGCAAGGGAGCGTCGGTGACGGGCGCGCAGGCAGGCATCCAGACCGACGGCGTGCACACCAAGGCCCGCATCGCCAACATCAGCCCGCAGCACGTCCATGACCTGCTCGATGCCGGCCACATCGTCATCGTGGCCGGATTTCAGGGGCAGACCAGCGACGGCCGCATCACCACGCTCGGCCGCGGCGGCTCGGACCTCACCGCCATCGCCATGGCCGCCGCCCTCAAGGCCGACCTTTGCCAGATTTTCACCGATGTCGACGGCGTGTACACCTGCGACCCGCGGGTCGTGGCGGACGCCCGGCGCATCCCGGTCATCAGCTATGAGGAGATGCTGGAGATGGCCAGCAGCGGCTCCAAGGTCATGCAAAGCCGGTCGGTGGAGTTCGCCAAAAAATTCGGGGTGAAATTCGAAGTCCGCAATTCGATGAACACCAACCCAGGAACCCTTGTCACGGAAGAAGATATGAGCATGGAATCAGTCGTCATCCGCGGCGTCAGCATCGAGCGCGACCAGGCCAAAATCACCATCCGCGGCGTGCCCGACCGGCCCGGCAACGCCTCCCAGGTCTTCCTCGCCCTGGCCGGCGCGCACCTGAACATCGATATGATCGTTCAGAATGTCGGCCTGGACGGCAAGGCGAACATTTCCTTCACCCTGCACCAGAACGACCTGGTCAAGGCCACGGCCACGCTGGCGACGGTGCTGGCCGCGCTGCCGGGGGCAACCATGTCCGCCGACGACGGCATCGCCAAACTGAGCGCGGTCGGGATCGGCATGCGCAGCCACTCCGGCGTGGCCGCCCAGATGTTCGAGGCCCTGGGCCAGGCGGGCATCAACATCCAGATGATCACCACCTCGGAAATCAAGATCTCGGTGACGGTGGACCGGGACCAGATCGAGGAGGCGGCCCGCGTGGTGCACAAATCGTTCAAGCTGAACGAAAGCTTCATCAACACGTAGAACCCGGAGCCGCTGGAGGGTGGTGATCGAAGGAATCACCAGGCCCGCGGAGGCGGCCGGGTGAAACGTGCACCACGCCTCTGAGCCGCGCCCCGCCCCGCCGATGTCCGCCTCCCCCACCCCTCGCGCGCCCCTCGGGGTCTTCGATTCCGGCGTCGGCGGCCTTTCCGTGCTGCGCGAAATCCGGGCCCGCCTGCCCCAGGAATCGCTCCTGTATGTCGCCGACTCGGCGCACGTCCCCTACGGGAACAAGTCGCCGGAGTTCATCATCGCGCGATCCCGCACCCTCGGACGGTTTCTGCTCGACCACGGTGCCAAGGCCCTCGTCATCGCCTGCAACACGGCCACCGCCGCCGCGGCCCCAATCCTGCGCGCCGACTGGCCGGACGTGCCCATCATCGGCATGGAACCCGCCGTCAAATCGGCCGTGGCCGCCACCCGCCGCGGCGTGGTCGGCGTGCTGGCCACCGTCGGCACCATCCACAGCGCCCGCTTCGCCGCCCTGCTCGACGACTTCGCCCGCGACGTGCGCGTGGTCATGCAGCCGGCCCCCGGCCTGGCCGAGGCCGTCGAAGCGGGCACCCTCGACACCCCGGAAACGCGCGCCCTCGTCGAGCGCCACGTGCGCCCATTGGTCGACGCCGGCGTCGACACCATCGTGCTCGGCTGCACCCACTATCCGTTTCTTAAGCCGCTGATCGCCGCCCTCGCCGGTCCGGACATCGCCCTGATCGACACCGGCGCGGCCGTGGCCCGCCAAGTGGAGCGGCGACTGGCGGAAAAAGGCCTTCGGCACCCGGCCGACACCGGCGCGGGGCCGGCTCCGGCGCGCTTTTGGACCACCGGCGACCCCGCCGCCGGCCAGCGGACGCTGCGCCTGCTCTGGGACGCGGACGCCGTGCTCGAGCCGGTCCGGATCGCCGCCGGCGATTCCGCCTGAGCCGGAACGACGCGGGGACAGCGGAAGGCGAAACCCCGGCCGCCCCGCGGCATCGACAAGTTGCCTGTCCCTTGATGCGAACCCACGCGCAGCGCCGGCCCTTCGAAGCGGTTTTCGAGCAGCAGCCGATGAGGGTGCCTACCGGGTCCCCATCGCCAACAGCGTCTGGAAATGCGGCGGCTCGCTTTCACGGTCCACCACCGCAGTGCCCACCCCGGAAAACCCCGCCGCTTTCAAAAACCCTTCCAGCTCAACCTCGGAAAATCCCAGCCAGACGTCGGCGTACAGTTCGCGGGCCTCCTCGAAATCATGCCGGAGCAGGTCGAGCACGACGATGCGGCCGCCGGGCCGGAGGATGCGGGCCGCCTCGGCCACCGCCCGCGCCGGCTTCTGCGCGTGATGGAGCGCCTGGCTGAAGAGCGCCAGGTCCACGCTCGCATCGGCGATCGGGGGCGCCTCCAGGTCGCCCAGACGGTATTCGAGATTGTCCACCCCGTGCTCACGGGCGAGCTGGGTGCCGAATTCCACCATCCGGGGCGAGCTGTCGATCGCGATGACGCGCTCGGCCCGCTGCGCGAGCAGCTGCGAAAGCGTGCCCTCGCCCGCCCCCAGATCGGCAATCACCCCCGGCTCCATCAGCTTGATCAGGGCCTCGCAGAGCCCCTTCCAGGAGCGGCCGGGCACATACGCGCGGCCGAATTTTCCCGCCAGCTGGTCGAAATACGCCCTCGCCTTGTCCGAACGTTTGCGCAGCGCCAGCGCGAGCGCCGCACTGTCGGCCGCGACCTCCGGCAACTCGTCGCCCGCCTGCCCCACCACCGCCCACAATGCCTCCGCCCCGGCCGCCTCGGTCACCCCGTAATGAATGTTTTTGCCCACCCGGCGGTCGCCCACCAGCCCGGCGGCCCGCAGCTGCGAGAGCTGGGTGGAGATGCGCGACTGGCCCATGCCGAGGATTTCCTGCAGCTCGGCGACGGTCAGTTCCTGGCCGCGCAGCAGCCGCAGGAGCCGCACCCGCGTCGGGTCGGCGATGAGTTTGAGGGATTTGAGAAGTGAGGACATGGCCGGCGGGCCGGCGGGTCCTGCAGACGCCGCCGGCCAGGGCAAGGATTAAACCCGAAGCCGAAAGGTGAAAGGAAGATTGATGCCCCGGCCCGGTCCGCCGGCCCGCGGCCGGTCCGCGCCGAGGCGTTGCCGATCACTGCTCGTTCCGCAGTGGCGCATTTCCCGTTCTCCGCTTTGCTTCGCCCTGTCCTCCCTCCCTGTCCCCCGTCCTCCGACCGCCGTGCCGCCGCCCGCCCCCACCATTCTTGCGCTTGAGACGAGCTGTGACGAGACCGCCGTGGCCATCACGCGGGGCGGGCAGGTGCTGGCCAGCGAAATCAGTTCGCAGATCGCGTTGCACCGGCCGTACGGCGGAGTGGTACCCGAGCTGGCGTCCCGGAGCCACCTGCCCCAGGTGCGCCCACTGGTGATGGCGGCCACGGCCGCGGCGGGCGTCCGACTGGCCGAGATCGACGCCTTTGCCGCCACGGCCGGGCCCGGACTGGCCAGCTCTCTGCTGATCGGCAACACCGTGGCCAAGGCGCTGGCCCTCGCCCACCACCGCCCGTTCCTCGCCATCAATCATCTGGAAGGGCACCTGCTCTCGCCGTTCATCGGGGCTCCCGGGGGCGTCGAGCCCTGCGTCGCCCTGATCGTTTCCGGAGGGCACACCATGCTGCTGCACTGCCGCGGGGCGGGCGACTACCGCCTGCTCGGCCGGACCCGGGACGACGCCGCGGGCGAGGCCTTCGACAAAACCGCCAAAATGCTGGGCCTGCCCTACCCCGGCGGCCCCCAGATCGACCACCTGGCGCGCGACGGCGATCCCACAGCCTTCGACCTGCCGCGCGGCATGCTGCACAGCGGGGATCTTGCCTTCAGCTTTTCCGGCCTCAAGACCGCCGTATGGTACCTCCTGGAAAAGCTCCCCGCGCCGCCGGACGGTCTCCAGCTGGCCGACCTCTGCGCCAGCATCCAGGCCGCCATCGTCGGCGTGTTGGTGGCCAAAACCCTCGCCGCGGCCCGGACGACCGGCGAAAAAATCGTCGCGGTCTCCGGCGGCGTGTCGCTCAACTCGGGCCTGCGCGCCACCCTGGCCGCCGCCGCGGCCCAGGCCGGGCTCGACCTCCGGCTTGCCGCCCCCGCCCTGACCACCGACAATGCCGCCATGATCGCCTTTGTCGCGGGGCTCAGGCTCGCCGCCGGTCAGACCTCGCCGCTGGAGACGGACGTGGATCCCAACCTGCCGCTGACCGCCGCCTGAGGCCGCCCCGGAGGCCCCGCCCCCGGCGGCGCGGCGCGGCCCGCATCGCGGGCGATTCGCGGGTTCCGGTTTTTCGAGTTGCGTCGGGATCACAACGGTTTATCTATTCCGCCCTTTTTCCGCCTCGCTGATGTGTTCGGCGCAAAAAGTTCCCCACCCCCCTTCACCCGTTTTCCGTCATGCCGAAGAAGGCCGCCACTCCTGATCCCACCGCTGGGAAAAGCACCCCCGCCCCCAAGGCGGCCGGCAAACCCGCCGCGCCCGTCAAGGACGCGAAAGAAGCCGCGCCCGCGAAAGAAGCCGCGCCCGCGAAAAAGCCCTCCTCCAGCAAAGGCCCGGTGAAGGCGTCGCCCAAACCCGCCCCCGCCACCGCCAAGGCTCCGGTCAGCACCAACGGGTACATGCCGATCAAAATCACCCGTCCCGCAAATTGGGAGATGACCCCGTGGCATAAAAAGCAGCGGCAAAAACTCATCGAACTGCGCGACGCCATGGTGGACGCCATGGACGGCGTCGCCCGCGACACCCTGGAAGGCAGCGAAGCCTCCGCGTTCGGCATGCACCAAGCCGACGCCGGTTCCGACGCTTATGACCGGGATTTCGCCCTGAGCATGCTCTCCAAGGAGCAGGACGCCCTGTACGAGATCGAAGAAGCCCTCAAGCGCATGGACGCCGGCACCTACGGTATCTGCGAGATGAGCGAGAAAAAGATCCCCCAACTGCGCCTCGAGGCCATTCCTTTTGCCCGGTATACCGTCGAGTGCCAGGCGCAGCTCGAGAAGGAAAACCGCGGCGGCTACGGCCGCCGGCCGCCGGTCCGCTCCCTCTTCGGCCTCGGCGGCGAGGACGACGACGATGACGATGATTCCGAGAGCGGAAGTTCCGGCACCACCACTTCAGACTCCAACGACTAACCACCTGCACATTTTTTTATGGCCCGCGACATCATCATCCTCGAGTGCACCGAAGCCAAGGCCGAGGGCAAGCCCACGTCCCGCTACACCAGCACCCGCAACAAAAAGAGCCTCAATACCCCGGGCCGTCTTGAAAAGGTGAAGTACAATCCCTTCCTCAAGCGCCGCACCCTGCACCGCGAAACCCGCTAGTCGCAGCTCCGTCCGGCCCCACTGCCCCACTCCGCACCACCATGGAACCCAAGACCAAAGAACGCCTCATCGCCTTCCGCAAATCCAACCGGCGCATGCCCAGCCGCCGCATGGACATCCCCACGGACAAGCTCACCGCCCTCAATCCCGAGGTATTGCGCAAATTCACCTCCGATACCGGAAAGATCTTCCCCCGCCGCATCACCGGCGTCTCGGCCTGGATCCACCGCCGGATCACCCGCGAGATCAAGCGCTCCCGCGCCCTCAATCTGATGCCGTAGCGATCGCCGCCCTGTCCGCGGACAGGGTCTTGGCGCCCCCGGCGACCCAAGCCCGACTGCCAAGTCTCCGCGCCCCGCGTGAGAGCCCTGGCTGGCGGGCTTTGTCGTTCCCAGCCATCTCCCCCTCCGGCAGGCGTTCCGCGGCTTTCTTGCCATGCCTCCAGCCCCTGTGCCCATGAAGCGCGAACTACCCGACACCCAGGGAGAAGCCGACACCCGGAACCTCGCGATCGATCGCGTGGGCGTGCGGGGGTTGCATTTTCCCGTGCAAATCCGCGAGGTGGCGGGCTCGCTGCAGCACACCGTCGCCACCGTCTCGCTTGCCGTGGACCTGCCCGCCCGGCACAAGGGCACGCACATGAGCCGCTTCGTCGAAGCGCTCAATTCCCACGGCACCGTGCTCGATGTGCGGCACATCGCCGGCCTGCCGGCGGAATTGCTGCGCCGCCTGCCCGCCGAACGCGCCCACGTGGAATTCCGATTTCCGTTTTTCATCACCAAAACCGCCCCGGTCAGTGGCGCGCCCGGCCTGATGGATTACCAGGCGACCTTTGAGGTCGAGGCGTCCACCCGGCGGACCCGGTTCACGCTGCATGTGGAAGTGCCCGTGGCGACGCTCTGCCCGTGTTCGAAGGCGATCAGCGACCGCGGTGCTCACAACCAGCGCGGCTTGGTCCGCCTCTCCGTCCGCTTCAAGAAAAAGCCGGTCTTCATCGAAGAGTTGGTCCGCCTCGTCGAGGACAGCGCCAGTTGCGAACTGTACAGCGTACTCAAGCGCCCGGACGAAAAGGCCGTCACCGAGCGCGCCTACGACAACCCGGTATTCGTCGAGGACGTCGTCCGCAATGTGGCCCAGCGCGCCGGAAGCCACGCGCCCATATCCTGGTTCCGCGTGGAGGCGGAGAACTACGAAAGCATCCACAACCACCAGGCGTTTGCGGTCATCGAAGGCCGGACGCCTTAACCCCGGTCCCCGCGGGGACGAAGGCTGACCGAGACCCCGAGAGCCTCGGCAATTTCCCCGACCCGCGGCGCGCTGGTGGCGGCCTGGCGGCGGATCAGGCGCACCCCCTCGGCGACCATGGGATCGCGGATGGCCAGAAGATTCGTACTTTCGCGACTGGTCACCCCGGTCACCGGCACCCGCCGCGGCACCCCGCCCGCAACCGTTCCCTCCTGCATCATTCCATAAAGTAATTCCGCCGCCTGCAGTCCGATCGCATGCCCGGGATACGTCACGCTGCTGAGCGCAGGGGTGGCCGCATGACAGAAATGCGATTGATCGTTGAATCCGACCAGAGCCAAGTCCTGCGGCACCCGGACGCCGGCCTGCTGGGCCGCCTGGAGCAGGCCATGGGCAAGCAGATCATCGACCGCGAACACCCCGCACGGACGCGGCAACCGCTGCAATACATCGAGATAGAGCTCCCGCAGCTTCCGCCACAAGTCGCCGCCGGCCGTTGGCGGCCGGAGGTGCAGCACGAGCGCTTCAAACCCGGCGGCGGCCATCTCGCGGCGAAAGCCTTCACCGCGCTCCCGCGAATAAACGCGCGGCGTCTGCAAGCCCGTCAGGCCGTCGTCGACAAAGGGCGTCGCGCGCCCGACAAAGGCGAAGTTGCGCAAGCCCAGCGTCAGCAGGTGACGTGCGGCCTCCGCGCCGCCGCCGGCATTGTCGGGCACGACACTGGGAAACCGGCCGTCCAGCCGTTCGCTGCTGAGATTAACGACCGGGATTCCGGCGCGCCGCCACGACTTCTCCTCGACCGGAGAATAGCGGAAAACGATCAGGCCATCGCCCCGCCACTTCACATCAATGACCAGCGGCGCCAGTTCCCCGCTGCTGTCCATCGGCGCCTCGATGACCCATGGCTCATGCGCCCGCATAAACGCAAGTACGCCATCAAGCACGGTCCGCTGGTGGGTGACCCACGCGGGGAAACGCACCCCCACCCGCCGCAGGCGGCCCGGCAGAAAAGCTGGCGTTCTGGCCTTAGCGGACACCCGGCCAGCATAGCGGAACGGACCGGCCCAACAACGCCTCAGTGCGAAAGTATCGACCCGCTCGCCGTGGCGATTTTGTCGGGGAGGTGCGCATTTTGCGGGGGGACGGGAGGGCGGCCTCCGCGCAAGAGTGACACCCGGAAGCTGACGGCCGCGCTGACACCGCGGCCTCGGCTTCCACCCACCCGTTCCGCCATGAATGTCCCGCCGCCCGCGCTGATCCCACCCGCCCCCTTCCTGGCACAATCGTCACGCCTCTCCCCTGGCAGGATCGCCGGCCCGGCCCTAAGTTACGAAATGCGCCACCACTGCCTCGCCACCGGTCTGATCGCCACCGTCCTCGCCGGCACGGCCGCCGCCGGCCCGTCGTTATTCACCTTTGCCAATCCCGCCGACCGGCTCGCCCCCGCCAGCGGAGCCGCCGCCCTCGCATACTACGATGCGGAAGCGGCCGGCTGGGGGCCGGCCGAAACCCAGTTTGGCAAAGCCAGCACCTTCGGCCTGCCGTCGATCGAGGGCGTTGATGCCGACGTCATGGCCTTTCCCGCCTGCACCCAGACGCAGGGCTACCTGCTCACCCATGCCGGCGACCCCAACGGCACCTTCGGCCCCGGTGCCGGTGACCTGACGTCGAACTACACGCTCATTTACGACATTTTTTACCCCGCCAGCAGCGACGGCGTCTACCGGGCGTTGTTCCAGACAAACCCTGGCAATGCGGACGACGCCGACTTTTTCCTGCTGAACACGCCGGGCGGCGGGCCGGGCATCGGAGGAAACTACCGCGGCACGGTCACGACCGGCGCCTGGCACCGGATTGCCATCAGCCTGCGCGCCGCCCCCGGCGAGGGCCAGGCCCAGCGGTACGTCGACGGCCAGTTTGTCGGCGCCGTCGGCACCACCGGATCCGGCCTCGGAGACCGCTTCGCCCTCCGCCCGGAAGTTCTCCTGCTCACCGACAACGACGGCGAAACCGCCCCAGGCTTCCTCAGCAGCCTGTATGTGGTCGACCGCGCGATGAGCGGGCCGGAAATCTCGGCCCTTGGCCGCCCCCATGCCGGCGGTGCCAGCGTCGCCGGCCCCGCTCCCGCCCCGCTGGCCCCGACCATGTCCCGGCGGGTCGGCGCCATCGGCCATCGCGGAGGCTCGTTTGGCCGGGCCCCGGACAACACGCTGGCCGCCCTGCGCCTGGCGTTCCAGGACGGGGCCGCCGGGGTGGAAGTCGACACCCGCCTGACCGCCGACGGCCAGGCCGTCTGTTTCCACGACGAGACCCTCGAGCGCACCACCGACGGCTCCGGGGCGGTCGCCGACATCACCCTCGCGGACCTCAAACTCCTCGACGCCGGCTCAAAATACGACCCGTCCTTCGCCGGGGAGCGGGTGCCCACCCTGATCGAGGCCATGAACGAGGCCAAGGGCAAGGGCATCCTCTACCTCGACATCAAAACTCCCGGGCAGGCGTCCGAGTTTCTCCGCGCCGTCACCGCCACCTCCTTCCCCCTCGCCGACCTCTGGTTTTGGACGCCCGGCGATGCCGCTTATGCCGGGGAAATCCGCGCCCTCATCCCGGCCGCCAAGATCTTCTGGGGCGCCCCGGAGCCGGCGTGGGCCACCGATCCGAATTATTTCGCCGGCCTCCGCGCCCTCGGTGTGGCCGGCTTTTCCTACGCTTCCGCCAGCCCGGACCTGGGCTTCGCCGCCAGGGCCAAAAGCGAGGGTTTTATTGTCGAAGTGTTCACCATCCTAGACCCCGACGCCATGCGTTCGGTGGCCGCGGGTGGGGCCGATTACATGGAGACCGATTTTCCTGAGGTCGTGCAGGCACTGCAGCCGCCGCAGCTCGCGAAGGCCAGCGCCTCGACTCCCGCCAGCGGCGGACTCGTCGGCTCCACCACCGCGGTCCTGGGCTGGGTGCCCGGCACCGGGGCCACCGGCCACCGCGTGCATTTCGGCACGACCAGTCCCCCGCCTTTCCTCGTCCAGCAATCCAGCGACCTCTGGTCCACCCCCGCCCTCTCCGCCGACCGCACGTACTTCTGGCGCATCGACGAAGTCACATCCGGCGGCACGGTGACCGGCGAGACGTGGTCCTTCACCACCCCCCCGGCCGCGCTCGGCACGATCATGGAATGGGGGATGGACGGCTCGCTGCAGGCGGACCGGGGCACCGGGAGGCTCGAGTTTTCCGACAATGAAAACACCGCAGATCAAACCACCTGGGAGACGACCGACGACGTCACCGTGCCGCACATCAACGGCCAGCCGGCCTCGTTTTTGCGGATGCCCGCCTTCGCCAGCGCCGCCGACGGCCTGGCGCTCACGCTGACCGGAACCTCCGCCAATGGAGGCGGCGCCAAGCTGAACCAATACAGCCTGGTCTTTGACGTGCTGCTGCCCGGCGGCTGGAACTGGATGCCGTTCTTCAACACCACTCCGGAAAACACCAACGATTCCGATTTCTTCGTGCGGGGCGACGGTGCCATCGGCATCGGAGCCCTGGGGTACTCGCCGGGGGGAACCATCCAGCCGGACACCTGGCACCGCGTCCTCTTCTCCGCCGACCTTCCCTCCGGCGTGGTGACCTATTACGTCGATGGTGCCCAAATCCTGCAACGCACCGGCGGCGCGCTGACCGATGCGCGCTTCTCGCTCTTCCCTGGCACCACCGCCGGTCCGCACGTCCGGCTGTTCGGCGACGAGAATGGGGAAGTGAGCCCGGTGCTCTGCAGCGCGATCGCCTTTGTAGACAGCCCGCTCAGCGCCGCCCAGGCCGCCGACCTCGGGTCCGCGCGGGCCCAGGGCATCTTCAGCCAGCCCCCGACCACGCCGCCCACACTCAGCATCGCCACCAGCAACGGCAACGCCACCCTGACCTGGACCGCCGCACCCCGCCGCCGCCTGCAACACTCCCCCGCCCTGACCCCCGCTTCCTGGGCCGATGTACCGGGCACAGCCGGACTCGGCACCCACACCGAACCCCTGCAGAACAGGGCCGCCGTTTTCTACCGGCTTGCCGACTAGGCCCGCAGTCCATTCGGATCATTCCCCTCTCCCCGATCATCCGCACCATTTCCTTCCATCCTAACACTACAACACCGCTCCACGAATCCATCATGAAACCGTCCGTCATTCCATGCCTCTGCGCGCTCCTGGCACCGGCCCTCGCCCAAGCCTCCTCCACTGTCGTCGACCTCAACGGCGGCTTCAACACCGTCTCGGGCCCCGGATCGATGTCGGTCGCCAGTGACCTCAGCACCGCCTTCGGCACCACCACCAGCTTTGGCATCAGTGATATCGGTGGCGTCAGCCGCCAGGTCCTGTCGTTTGCCGCCATCGCCACCGGCACGGCCCAGGGGCTGCAATTTCTCCACGGCAGCACCTCGCCAACGACCACGGGCTACTCGCTCCTGATGGACGTGTACTTTCCGAGCATTTCCAACTTCGTCAGCCTGGCCCAGCTCGACAACGCCGGCGACGGCGATGTTTTTGCCCGCGCCAGCGGGGCCATCGGCATCAGCGGAGACTACGAGGGGACCAGCTTCACCGCCAATGCCTGGCAGCGGGTGGTCTTGACCATCGACCTCCCGACCACCACCCTCTCCGCCTCGGTCAACGGGGTCGAGATCAACGCCTATGCCGGCCTCACTCCGGACCGTTACGACCTGGGGGATCCCTCCATGCTGATCTTCGGCGACGAAGACGGGGAAAGCGCGGCCGGCTACATCAGCCAGTTTGCCTTCATCGACCGGCCGCTCTCCAGCGCTGAAATCCTGGGCTTGGGCGGGGCCACCGCGGCCCCTGTTCCCGAACCGGCCGGCGCGCTGCTGCTCGCTCTCGCCGGAGTCGCCGGGGTGGTGCGCCGCCGGCGGTAGCCGCCCGTCGCCCTGCCGTCCAAGGCACGAGGGCCGTCACCGCTCAGCACGTCGCGGCGGTCCGGGCCCCGTTCGGACAGATCCCCGCCGCCCGCGCGCCCGGAGGTCGGGTCCGGTCGGGGCTTCGCGAGCCCCGGCATTCGGGCGCCCACTCGGTGCGGCGACCGGTCACCGCCCGGTCACCAGCTGGACCGCGGGGGAATCGACCACTTCGATCAGCAGCGACGCTGGGCGCTGCCCGGGATCGTAAAAGACGGTGATCGTCTGGCGGCCGGCGGGCAGCGTGAGCCTGGTCCGGGACTGCGCCTCGATCAGCTGCTCGCCATGGATGAATTTCAGTCCGGCGGGGTCCGCGAGGGCGAAGGTCACCGGACCGGCGGTGGCCACGTCCACATCGAACTGCACGGCGCGGCGGTTGATGTTGTTCCACAGCTTGATGGTCGGTAGCTCGGCTCCGGGCAGCGCGCCGTTCGCGGTGGAGTACGCCGGCATCCAGGTCAGCGCCTCGTCGGGGGAGGCAAAAAGGCGGTCACCCTGGAGGTTGTGGGCGCGTCCGATGGCGTCGGACGGCTGCAGCACCCGCCAGCGGCGCACGTAGTTTTGCGACGGCACCTTGAAATCGCCCTCGCGGCCGAGTTCGCTCATGAATTTGATCAGGTCGAGGAATTCGTCCTTCCGCAGGCTCGCGGTCAGCCCCGGCGGCATCAGGCTGATCGGCATGATCTCGTTGGTGGCGATGTTCATGGCCGGCACCGCCTGCACCTGCCCGGCGGCATCGCGCAGGGTCACGGTCTGACCGTCCCGGGCCACGATGGCACCCGCGAAGACGTTGCCGTCCTTGGTCGTGATCACATTCGTGTGGTAGCCTTCCTTGATCTTCGCGCTCGGATTGAGCATCGATTCGATCAGGTAGTCGATCTGAGCGCTGGCCCCGATGCTGAGCAGGTTCGGCCCGATTTCCGGACCGCCGCCGCTGATGCCATGGCAGGTCTGGCAGAGCATGGCCGCGCGGCGGTAGACATGCTCGCCGCGGTGGGCGTCACCCTTGGCCTTCACCTCGGTGACCAGCGCGTTCATTTCCTCGGGCGTCAGCGTCTGGTTGATCGGCTTCATGTTGCCGGCGGTCGCCAGCGCGTCCTGAAGCGCCTTGGTGTCGGTGCCCGCGCTGCTGGCCTTCTGCAGGCCGGCCTGGGCCACCGCCTCCGGCACGGTTTTTCCGGAGAGCGCCGCCGCCAGCGCGGCCGGGCCGTCCTGGCGGGTGAGAAACGCGTCCAACACCGCCGGCGCGACCGCCGCGCTGCCTTCGCCCCCCAGCAGGGCCACCGCGCGCGCGGCCGCGGAATTCACGTCCAGGGAGGCGAGCGCCCCGATCGCCGCGGCGCGCTGGGCGAGCGGGGCATCCGCGTTGCCGGCGAGTGCGCTGACGATGCGAGAAGTGGCGTCTCCGCCCAGAGCGAGCAGGCCGTCGAGCACCGCCTGCAGATCGGCACCGTCGGTGGCCGGCGACGAGAGCACGGCGACAAATGTATCGCGGGCGGCCTCGAGCTTGAGAGCGCCGCAGAGGCGCGCGGCGGCGCGGCGGACGGCGGCGTCGGGGTGGTCGAGGAACGCGAGGGCGCGTTCCGGCGCCGCCGGCTGGATCTGGCGCGCGCGGATCGTCTGGGCCAGGAGGTCGAGGGCGGCCGCCGTCGCTTCGGCCTCCCGGCGGCTGCCCGCCTCTTTGGTTTCAGCCGTTGCCGGGAAGGCGACCCCGCGGTCCAGCAGCAGCCCGAGTTCGGCGGGGCCGCCCATCTGGCTGATCAGCTGGAGTACGGCGGGCCGGTCCGCGGCACCAATCCTGCCCGCGCGCAGCGCGGCCACCAGCGGCTGCAGCGCGCCCGGATTGCCGGTCGCTTTCAGCGCGAAGACGACATGCTGGAAATTCCCGCCAAAGGTGATCTCACCCTTCGCAAACGCCGGCAGCCACACGTCCTGGGTGTCGCGACACGTCTGCCACAAGGCAAAATCAAGGTTTTCGTCCATGTCCAGGTCGAGCGCCTTCAGCGCGGCCTCGGTGGCTTTGGCGGTGTGCAAGGCGCGGAGGGCATGGATGGCTTCGAGGCGGACCCGGGGGTGGGCATCGCTGATCGCACCGGCAATCGATTGAGCCCAGGCATCCCGGGCCGGCAGATCGGCCGTTTCCTGGTTCCCGAGGGCACCCAGCCGGCGGAAATCGGCGGAAAGAATGCGTTGATAGTGGTCCCGCAGGGCGGCGGCGCGGAGCTTGAAGTTTGGGGACGCGGCAAGTTTTTCCCTGATCGTCTTGACCTCCTGGCCCAAGCCCTGACGTACCCACATGGCCTCCAGGGCGAGCGCTTCCTGATCCGCCGGCGCTTGGGCCGCAAGAAAGGCATCGAGCTTTTCCAGCATCTGCTCGCGCGGCTGCTGGTCAGGCGCGACCGGACTGCCAGCGCGTTCTCGGAGCTCCCTCTTCGCGTAGAACCGGGTCCAGTCTTCCGGAGCCTTGAGCATTTCCAGCAAGGCTTCGACCGGCGCGCCGGCAATTTTCGGACGCTCCAATACGGGGCGGCCCTTCGCGCTGACGCGCCAGATGCGGCCGCGGGTGTGGTCGCGCCGGGGGTCGCGGAAATCGACCTCGCCGTGCTGAATAATCGGGTTGTACCAGTCCGCGAGGTAGAGCGCACCGTCGGGGCCCATTTTCAGATCGACCGGGCGGAATGAGCGGTGGTTGGTCTTGATCAGGTCCTCGACTTGTTTGCCCGCGTAGCCGGACCCCTGGTCGGCGATGAGGAAGCGGTTAATGCGGTTTCCGCGGAAATCGGGCAGCACCATCGACCCCTGCCAGTCGTCGGGAAAGTGGCGGCCGGTGATGATTTCGAGGCCCGAGTGTTTGGGCTGGCCGGGATTGAGGCCCTTGAGGATCCGGGGGTAGTCCCGGGTCCAGTCGTCCTCCCGGGCCCAGAAAAACGCCGCGCCGGGAAAGGCGTAGTTCACGCCCTCGGAGTAGGCTCCGTCAGTGGTGAACGACTGGCCCCACTTGTCGATCGCATGCCCCCAGGGGTTGACTTGGCCGCGGGTGAAGATTTCCACCTGGCCGGTTTCCGGCCGGAAATGCCAGACCCCGCCGCCGCCGAGCCGCCGCACTCCCCACGGCGTTTCGAGGTGGGTGTGGATGTAAATCGACTGGTTGAAATAAAACCCTCCGTCGGGCGCGCCGCGGAACGCATGGATGATGTGGTGCGTGTCCTCGGTGCCGAAGCCGCTGAGCATGATGTGCTCCTGATCGGCGCGGCCGTCGCCGTCGGTGTCGCGGAGAAACAGCAGTTCGGTGGAATTCGCCACATAACACCCGGCTCCTTGGTCGTCGGCGCCCAGGCCCAGCACAGCGGCCTCGCCCGGCCCAACCGGGAAAAGACCGGTCGGGATGAGCAGATTGTCGGCAAAAACGGTGGAAGTGTCGGCAGTGCCGTCGCCATCGGTGTCTTCCAGCACGATCAGCTTGTCCTCGGACGGTTCGCCGGGTTTGATCTGCGGATAGGTTTCGGACGAGGCCACCCAGAGCCGCCCGCGGCCGTCCCAGGCGATCTGGATCGGCTTTTTCAGCATCGGATCGGCCGCAAAAAGGTTCACCTCCAAACCGGGGGCCAGCTCAAAGGAGGCGCGTTCGACCTCAGGATCGGGGTTCGGGATATCCGACGCGGCCGGCTGCAGCGCATCCGCCGGGGTTTGCTGGGCTTGGGCGGCCGCGCGCGGCGACCACGCGGTCAAGGCCAGCAGCACGGCGGGCACGGAGGCGACCGCGGAAAACGCGGAGGCGCGGACGGCAGAAAGAGGCGCGGGGGAATTTTTCATGTCGGGCGAGGGTCCAACGTGCCCAGCCCCGGCCCGAGGGCAAGCGGCAGCGCGTCGGGGATTGGCGGATGTGTGGATTCCCCCACCACCTGCCTCCGGGCCGTCCGCCTCCGGACCATCATCCGCCTTGCCTGGCGGAATGAGGAAGCGACGGTTGGCGCCCCGCGCCCCAACCCATGCCCCAACCCATGCCCCTTCTCAGAGGACCAGCCCTCCGGACCAGCCTTGCGATCCTCGGCGCCGCCTTTTGGGCCACCTCCGCGGATGTCGCCACGGCCGAGCTTCGCTACCGCACCCACTGGCTGGGCCAGGCCGACGAGGGTCACCCAGCCCAGACGACAGCGGAGAGCCTCGCCGTGGCCGCCGACGGCACCTGTGTCGTCGGTTCCTCGCAGGCCCCCGACGCCCCATCGGTCGTACTCTACCGCGACGGCCAGATCGTCGGCCGGTGCCCCCCGCTGCCCGGCCCCGGCTGGGCTGGAGGTGCCGCCGTGAACGCCTCGGACCAACACCTCTTCGTCGCCGTCAGCCTGACCGGAACCACCTCGCCGTCGGCCCCCGCCAACACCGCCGCCGCGGACGGACCTCCCGCGGGATCCACCTGGCATGGCCTCTGCCGGTTGACCCGCGACGGAACCCTGGCCCCGTTTCCCGGCGGGCGGGCGCCGGGCGCGGCCCTGCTCGTCGTGCATGAGGCCGCGGCCGGCCCGGACGGCCCCGGTGTCGCGGCCGTCGGCGGCCTGTGGGTCCACGAGGGCGAAGTTTTTGTGAGCGACACCGCCACGAATCGCATCCGCGTGTATGACGAACTGACCATGAAGGAGAAGCGCGCCTTCCCATCCACCCGGCCGTCGCGGCTCTGCGTGCTCTCCAGGACTCTCTACGTCATCGAACGCGGGGCCGTGGTCTCCGCCTTCACCCTCAACGGACGCCGCACCGGCCAAGTGCTGGATGAAGGCGACGCCCTGGTGCCCGGCGCCCTCGCCCCCACCCCTGAAGGCCGCCTCCTCGTCAGCGACCTCGGGCCCGGCCAGCAGGTGCATTTCTTCAACATGAGCGGCGTGCCAACCCGCGTCCGCACCCTGGGCGAGGAGAACGGCCTCTACGGCCCCCCCGCCCCCGGCGAGACCGGCCCGCGCCGCCTCGCCCACGTCACCGGCGTTGGGGCGGACGCCAACGGCCGTCTGTATGTCGCCATGAACCCGCCTCCCGGCGGGTGCGTCCTCCGCAGTTTCGAGGCCGATCGCAAAACCCTCCGCTGGCAATGGCTCGGCTTGGATCTCGCAGGCGGTGTCGATGGCGACCCGGCCAGCGACGGACTCGATGTCTTCTCCTCGGGTGGCCGCCACGCGCTCGACCTCACCAAGCCGCCCGGCGCCTCCTGGCGCTGGGTGGCGCAGACGCTCAACCCGTTCCGCTACCCGTACGACCCACGCCGGCTCCGGGACCGAAACCAGGGCGGCACCACCACGATTCGGGAAATCGAGGGCAAAAAATTCCTCGTTCACGGCTCCTCCGACGGCGCGCGCCTCGGCCTCCACCGCTTTCAGGGACAGACCGCCGTGCCATCGATGCTCATCGATGCAGGGGAAAACCGACACCTGCCCGGCCAGCCCGACCGCGGGCCGTGGGTCTGGCGCGATGGCAACGGCGACGGCCGGATGGAGGCGGGGGAATACGTGGTGGCGCCTGTGATCCAGGGGCGCTGGGCCGCCAGCCCGATCGACAGCCGTGGCGGCCTCTGGCGCGTGGGCGCGGACGGCGTCATCCACCACTGGCCGTGCCGCGGACTGGATGACCGCGGGCTGCCGCTGTACGAGACCGACCCGGCCACCTCCACCCGGGCTCCGGCCGGGCTCGCCGGGCCGCTCGGACTCCATTACGACGCGACCGCGGACGTGTTGTATCTCGCTGGCGTCGTCTCGTCAGGCGAAGGAGCCACGGCCGCGAGCGTCCTCCGCGTGGACGCCTGGTCAGCCGATGCCGCCACGTCCGCACCCCGGTGGCACACCCCTTTGCCCATCGCCCCGGGCCGTGCCACTCCCCCCGCCGTGGCCGCCGCCGGAGAACTCGTCTTTATCCTCGATCCGGCGACGGCACACATCCACGTCCTGGAGGCGCCGCGCGGCACAGTGCTGGGGCAGATGGCGGCCCCCGCGGAAAAGAACGCGGTTCGTTCCCCGATGCCGGCCACCGCGCTCCGCGCGCACCGCCGCCAGGACGGGAGCTATCTCGTCTACACCCAGGACACCTCCTCCCCTCGCGCCCTCGTTCATCATCTCGAGAATCCCCTGGGCGCATCTTCCTCCAAAAAGCCCTGAAAACCGGAGGGACTTTCAGAGGAGGAAACGCCGTCTCCGTGGCTGTGTCCGGTCTGTGGGGGTGGAGACATCACCTGCCTCGCGGGAGCACCCTCCACCCTCGTCCCGGTTTCTGGAATTTCACCCCTCAGGCCCGGGCCCCACGGCCCTGCGCCACGCTATCCACCATCGCCGGGCGGTTTCACAGCGACCGTGCCGGCTTTGGCTGCGCTCGCCGGCAACAGTTGGCCGGGGGCGAACGTCATGGGCACGCCGCCAGGCACCGCCACCACCCCTTCGAGCCGGGCCACGCTGTCAGGATGCAGAGACGCCTGCCACCGACCATTTTCGTCCGCGCGGACGGCCATCAGCGAGAGCGGGGTCTGAGCCTCACCGGCTTCGAGCGACGCGAATTCCCGCAACAGGACGCGGGCATACGGCAGCGGCTGACCGTCACTGCCCATGGCCACTCCGCCCACCGATTCGGCGGCCGCCAACCGGAACGCATAATCGGAAGGCACGCTCCCAAGAGGAAATCCCGCCACCGGCGATGCCAGACCAGGCGCCTCCGCGCGCAGCCGCAGCGCCGTCCGGTCGGGATCCGCTCCGACCGGAATGGTCGCATACCCTTCGGCATCCGTGGCATAAGGACGATTGGGCAGATCGAACGAATAATTGCGGCCGTCCGCCCAGACGCGGGCGTTGGCGAGCGGTTGGCCGTCGGGACCGGCAACCTGGACCCGGACCGTGTCGCCCGCCGTCAGCCCCGGCCCCCAGCCCAATTTGTCCACCACATCGAGCGTGGCCGCGTCCCACTCCCAGTTGAGCGCGGTCTTGGCAAAAAAATTCATCCCCTGCTCCGGCGATCGCGGGGATGTCAGCACGTCCGCGCTGACAAATTCCGGCACCAATTGCGAAAGGTATTCGGGAAACATGCCGTGCTTGGCCTTGTCGGCAAAAAGCCCGGCGTGGAGCGTACGCAAGTATTCGCGGTCAACTTCCTTATGCCGTTCCTCCTCGGCGACCGCCGCGCCCGAGGCCCCGTCAGAGGCCGACGCCCCCGATGCCCGCATGACCACTTCCTGCGTCGTCGTCGCCGGCACCGCCCGGGGTTTGACCGGTCCAACGGTGGCCGGAGGCGCCGGGCCCTCTTTCGGTTGATTCCGGGAAAGCCATACTCCCATGCCGATCAGGCAGAGGAGCACCAAGCCCATCAAATGCGCCGGGAGGAGGGTTTCATGGCAGGAGTGTGCGGGACTCATCCCCGTCCTGACAAGTCCGGAATGCCAGTCCCCCGGCAAAAAACGACTACCAGGAGAAAAACACCTGCAACGGGGCGGAAATTGCCACCGCGAGCCCCCGGCCATGCCGGCGGCTTAAGGCCGCCGTAAACCCGCAGCGCGCTCAGCGGCGGCGGCGGTACTTCCCTCGGCTAGATTTCCGCGGGTGGCGACTCCGGCTTCTCGCTCGGGGGAGGAGTGAAGTCCTTCTTGTTCTCGAGGACCTTGTCCACGATGCCGTAGGTGGCGGCTTCCTTGGCGGTCATCCAGTGGTCACGATCGGCGTCCTTGTCCACTTCCTCGGCCGTCTTGTCGCAATGATGCGCGATGATGCGGTTGAGGCGCTTCTTGAGCTTGTACATGTGGTTCACGCTGCGCTCGACGTCGCTGGCGGTGCCCTGGGCGCCGCCGCTGACCTGGTGGATCATGATGTCGGAGTTGGGCAAGGCGAAACGTTTGCCTTTGGTGCCGGCGCACAGCAGCAGGGCCCCCATGCTGGCGGCCATCCCGATCACGTAGGTATGGATGTCGCAGCTGACGAACTGCATGGTGTCGTAAATCGCCAGTCCCGCCGACACGCTGCCACCGGGGCTGTTGATGTAGAGGTGGATGTCCTTTGCCGGCTCCGCCATTTGCAGGAAGAGGAACTGGGCGATGACCGCGTTGGCCACCTGGTTGTAGGGATCGATTTCCGACCCGATGAAGACGATGCGGTCCTTCAACAGGCGGCTGTAGATGTCATAGCTGCGCTCCATCCGCCCTTCCGTCTCGATGACGATCGGGATGACGTTGTTGCGCAGATCGCTGCCGGACATGCGATGCAGATCGGCGGGCGAGTAAGAGGAGAGGGCGGGGCGGTGGTGGAGAATGTTCATCGATTGATCGTGAAAGGGAATGGAATGAAATGGAGGCGTGGTGGAATGCACTGGGCAAAGCGTCGAGCGGTGCTGTCAACGCACCGCTGCGCCGAGTCTGCTTACGCCGCAGCCTCCTCGGCGGTCGGCTCGACTTCTTCAATGGTGGCTCCGGCCAGCAGCAGGTCCACCGTCTTGCGGGTGATGATGTTCTCGCGCAGGCGGTCGAGAACCCGCTGATTCTTGATCAGTTTTTTGATCTGAGCCTTGGTCGCCTTGGTCCGCATGACGTGCGTCATCAATTCGCGCTGCAGGTCCTCGTTGGTGGCGGCCACCTGCTCTTGTTCCGCGATCTTGTGCAGGATGAAATTCGTCTTCACATCGAACTGCGCCTGCTGGTTGGCGGCCGACATGATCTCCTCCTGATTCTCCACGATCTCCTCCTCGGAGACGCCGCGCTGCTGGTTGGCCTCGACCAATTCCTGCACCCGGCGCTGAGTGGCCTGGCTCAACAGGTCCTGCGGCACCTCGAAAACGATCTTCTCGTTCAGGTGCTGAATGATCTGCTCCCGCTTGGTCTGCTCAATCTTTTGCTCAAGGTCCTTTTCCAGCGCGGTCCGCACCGCCCCGCGCAGGCTGGCCGCGTCGTCGGCCAGGCGGGTCGAACGGGCAAACTCGTCGTCGATTTCCGGCAACTCCTGCTCCCGCACCTCCTTGAGCGTCACTTCATAGGTCATCTCCAGGCCCGCGATTTCCTTGACCGGGAAGTCGCCGGGCAGCTTGACCACGACCGGCCGGGTCTCGCCGACCGCCAGCCCCACCAGACCGTCGCAGAAGCCGGGGAGAAAATTCGGCTCCTTGACCAGCACCCAGTAGTCGGCGCCCTCCTGCAGGCGTTCAGCCGCTGTGGGGGCCAGTTCGCGAACCGGCTTTCCATCGATAAACCCATGATAATCAATCACAGCTAAATCACCAAGCTCGAGGGCACGGCCCTCCACGGCGGGGTAGTTGGCCTGGCGCTCACGGAGGTTTTCGATCGCCTGGTCGACGTTTTCCTCGGTGACGGCGATCTTCGGGATCTTGATGGGGATGCCCTTGATGTCGGGCAGGTCAAAGGCGGGGGCGGTGATGACCTCCACGATGAAGGTGAAGGTGCCGTCCTCGTTGAACTGCGGGTCCTTGACCTCAGTGGGGCTGAGAATGTCGAGCCCCTCCTGCTTGCTGCCCTCTTGATACCCTTCCGCGGTCAGGCGGTCGCGCAGCTCCTGCTCGATTTGTTTGGCGTAGCGGCGCACGATCATGGCCGCCGGCGCCTTGCCGGGCCGGAAGCCGGGGATGGACGCACCCTGGTGGTAGAACTTGGTGATCTGGGCGCGCTGGGACTCGACCTTTTCGCGAGGCACCTCCACACGGATGGCGGCCTTGCAGTCGGGGAACTTTTCAACGGTGATGTTCATGGGAAAAGGGTGGATGGAGCGGCCGGGCCGCGTGGGTGGTTCTCGGGAAAGGGCGGAGAGCATAGGGCGGTCGCGCCCGGTGACAAGCGATTGCTGTAGCCGCCTGATGGGGCGCGATGGCGCGGGTGCCGCCGCCCCCCCCATCAGCCCACCAACCGGGTGAAATACCGGCCGGGCAGCTGACGCACCACCTTTTTCATCTCCAGCCTCATCAGGGCCACGGTGACGGCACCCGCCGCCAAACCGCAGGCCGCGACGAGGTCGTCGAACTGCCGCTCGTCCATGCCCAGGGTGTCGAAGACCGTCCGCTCATCTCCGGCCAGCAGCACCACCGGCGCCTGCGGGGCCTGCGCCAGGGCCTGCTGGGTGCCCGGGGGAAGGAGCCACGACAAGTCGTCAAGGATGTCCTCCGCGGACATCACAAGGCGCGCTCCATTCTGGATCAAGGTATTGCACCCCTGTGAAGTCGGCCGGTCGATGGGCCCGGGCACGGCGTAAATCGGGCGTCCGTAATCAGTGGCCTGGTTGACGGTGATCAGCGCCCCGCTGCGGGCCGGGGCTTCGACGCAGAGCACGCCCTGGCTCCATCCGGCCACAATGCGGTTGCGCAGGGGAAAGCTCTGCTTGTCCGGGTTGTAATCGACCGGGAATTCCGTGACGACCGCGCCGTGGCCGCCGGCTATTTTTTCCGCCAGCACCCGGTTCTCGGGCGGCCAGAATTTTCCCAGGCCGCCGCCGAGCACGCCGACGGTGCGGCCCCGGGCGGCCAGCGCGCCCTCATGCGCGGCGGTGTCGATGCCCAGCGCGAGGCCGCTCAGCACGGTCAGCCCGCTGTGGGCCAGTTGGAATCCCAGTTTTTTGGCGCATTGCATGCCGTAATGGGTCGCCCGCCGGGACCCCACGACGGCAATGCCCTTGTCATCCCGGGCCAGCAGTTCGCCCCAGACGTACAGCACCATCGGCGGATCGAAAATCTCCCGCAAGGTCGACGGGTAGGCGTCGTCCTCCTGCGTGAGGACGTGCGCCCCAACCTCCTGGATCCGCCGCAGCTCGCGCGTGAGGTCCACCTGGCTCTCCCAGCCCGCCACCCGTTGCGCCAGCTCCGGCCCAAACCCATCCACGCGCTCCAAATCATCGCGCCCGGCCCGCAACGCGTGCTCCGGCGAGCCGAAGGCCTGCAGAAGGCGCCGCACCCGCACCGGCCCGATCCCGGGCAGCAGATTCAGCGTGAGATAAGCCTCGCGACGTGTCATCCCCCGTAGTGTTGCCTTCAAGCCAACGCGTCAAAGTGAAATTATGAACACACCCCACAATTCTCCTCCGGTGACCAGTGACCATCCATGGCCCCCCGGCCAACGACCCCCGGCCAACGACCCCCGGCCAACGACCCCCGCAACCGGGCTCCAGCCAAAGGGCTGGCTATATTCACCAACCCCCACCGGCCAACGGCCGGTCTCAACCTAGCCCAAGCCGAAGGCCTGGGTGTTCCCACCCCGGCCCCAAGCGCCAACGGCGCGGGTCAAAGCCACGGTCTTCCCTGCTTCTCATGGGCATGCCGGCATCGTTCCCACCCCGCCCACCTGTTTGTGTGGATCCGGCGGCCGATCCCCGCACGCCGGTCCCCACACCCCGCACTCAGCGCAGGGCCTCGATCGCCGCCCCCAGGTGGGCCACCGTGACCTCGCGGCTGATAAAGGCGTCGCCCAGCGCGCGCAGCAGCACAAAGCGGATCGCGCCGGCCTTGAATTTTTTGTCCCGTGCCAGTTTCTCCAGCACGTCGGCGGTGGTGATGGCGACGGGCAGCCGGAGCGGCAGATCGTAGAGCCGGAGCAGCCCGATGACATGCTCCGAGGCGGCGGGATCGAGCCCGGCCACCTCCTCGGAAAGCCGCAGCGCGGCGATGAGGCCGAGCGAGATGGCTTCGCCATGCAGGAGCTGGCCGTAGCCGGCGCTGGCCTCAATGCCGTGCCCGATGGTGTGACCAAAATTGAGGAGCGCCCGCAGGCCGATCGTCTCGTGCTCGTCGGCCGAGACAATGGCCGCCTTGATCGCGACATTCCGCGCGACCAGCCCGGCGAGGGCGGAGGAACGCCCACGCGGATCGTCCGCGTGCACATCCCGGATCAGCGGCAGCATGCCTGCGTCGCGGATGGCCGCATGTTTGATGATCTCCGCAAAACCTTCGTTGTACTCGCGCGGCGGCAGGGTGGCGAGCGTGTCCACATCCGCCAGCACGAGCCGCGGTTGGTGAAAACACCCGAGCAGGTTCTTCCCCTCCGGCGTGTTCACCCCAGTCTTGCCTCCGACCGAGCTGTCGACCAGCGAGACCACGGTGGTGGGCATCTGCACGTACGGGATGCCGCGAAAAAAGATCGCGGCGGCAAAACCCGCCAGATCCCCGATGACCCCGCCACCGAGCGCGACGAGAAAACTCGAGCGATCAAGCCCCGCTCGGATCATCTGGCGGCACACCTCCTCGGCGCAGGCCATCGACTTCGAGGCCTCGCCCGCCGGCACGGTGACAAGGGTGGGCCGGAAGCCCGCCGCCTCCAGGGAGACCACCACATTTTCCGCGTACAGCGGGCCGACGGTCGAGTCGGTCACCACCGCGCACGCCCGGGCCTCGGGCAGGACGCGGCGCACCGCCACCCCGGCCACATCGAGCAGGCCGGGGCCGACGTGGACGGAATAACTGCGCTCGCTCAGATGGACGGGAACTTCGGTCATGAGAAAAACTCGCGGAGGATGGATGCCGCGGCGGAGTCAGGCGTGGCGTCCGCGCCGAGGCAAACGGTTTTCAACCACCGCTCGCGCCGAAACCACGTCCCCTGCCGCTTCGCGTACCGCCGTGTCCCCTGCTGGATCAAGGCGACGGCCTCCGCCCGCGACAACCGGCCCGCCAGATGCTCCCGGATTTCGCGCAGGCCGATGACCTTTTCCGCGGTCGGGGAGAAGGGAGGGCCGCCTCCTGAAGCGCAAACGCCCCCGGAGCCTCCCGCCCCGGGCTCCGCTTCCCTGCCGCCGAAGTCACCGGAACCGGCGGCCGGCACCCCGGTCAGCGCCGCCACCTCGGCGACCACCCCGGCGTCAAACATGGCCTCCACCCTCCGACCAATGCGCCGGTACAACTCCTCCCGCTCCCAAGTGAGCATGACCCCGCGCAGGCCCGCCGGATCGGGCGCGGACCAGGCGGAACGGCCCTCCGACGCCGGGCGCCCGGTGAGCAGGCAAATTTCCAGCGCCCGCTCCACATGGCGGGGATTGGCCAGGTTCATCGCGGCCGCGCCCACCGGATCGAGCGCGCGCAGCTCCGCGATCTTGTCCTCCAGCGATCGGACCTCCAGAACCGCCCGCAGCGCGGCGTCGGAGGGCAGGTCCGACAGCCCGTGCGTCAGCGCCTTCAGATACAGCCCGCTGCCGCCAACCACCAGCGCCGGCCGCCCCCGCGCCGCGATGGCTGCCAAAGCCACCCGCGCCATCGAGGCATAGCGGGCCGCATCGCAGCTTTCGCCGGGCCCCAGCACCCCGTACAGATGGTGAGGCACCCGCGCGCGTTCGGCCTCCGCGGGCGCGGCCGTGAGGATCTCCAGGCCCCGGTACAGCTGAAAGGCGTCGGTATTGACGATTTCCGCGCCGACCGCCACCGCCACCGCCACCGCGAGCGCGCTCTTGCCCGCCCCGGTCGGACCGGTCACATACAGCACCCCCGGGCTCCCCGGCTCGCGGGAAGCCCGCCCTCCGGTCGGTGCGGGCGAGCCGTGGGTCATGAACATGCGACAGTGAAACCCGGCGGCGACCGGCCGCCTCCCTCGCCTTCCCTCCTCACAGGCCAGGAAACAAGCGGGCCTCGATGCCCCCGCAAAACGCGTGAATGAGCACCTTGTGCGCCTCCTGGATCCGCGCCGTCTCCGGACCGGGAATGATGAACTCCACCTCCGCCACCCCGCGCGCCGCGCCGCCGTCCCTGCCCAGCAGGGCGATCGTGCGCAGCCCCTGCTCCTTCGCAACCCGCAGGGCCTCCAGCACATTCCTCGAGTTTCCGCTGGTGGTGATCGCCACCAGCACGTCGCCTGCCCGGCCCAGCCCCTCCACCTGGCGGGAGAAGACATGGTCAAACCCGTAGTCATTCCCCGTGGCGGTGAGAAACCCCCCGTCCTGCGCCAGGCTGATCGCCGGCAGCGAGGCCCGGTCCTTGATGAACCGGCACAACAACTCCGTGGTGAAATGCCCGCTGTCCGCCGCGCTCCCGCCGTTGCCACAGGCCAGAATTTTCCCGCCCTCGCGCAGCGCCGAGGCCATCAGCCCGCAGGCCGCCTCAAAAGCCGCCTCATGCGCCCGCAGCGATTCCACCGCCGCCACGCAACCCGTAATGTGATGGTCCAAGATCGACATGCCGGCACCATGCCGCGGGCGGCCGGCGGGGCAATCGCAGGTTGCCGCACGCCCGCTCCGCCGCCTCACCCGGTCAGGCTCCCCTATACCACGGTCCCGCCCCCTCGTCCTCCCCGCGCCGACCTCTTTTGGAGGGGGCCATCCCCGCGCTCCGCCCCTTGAGTGCGATTGAGTGCGAAAAATCACTTGCCACCCGCCCAGATGGTGGCAGATATCCCATCCGCTTCGGCGGTACAGACATGACCCCATCGTCTAGCGGCTAGGACACCGCCCTTTCACGGCAGTAACCGGGGTTCGATTCCCCGTGGGGTCGCCAATCTCATAATCAACGTGTTATAGCGCCAGCAGACTCAAAGTCTCAACGCTAGTCTCAACACGGCAAACCAAGTCGGAGAAGTATCCTTAGATGGCCGCCCCAGATGAGTGGATCACGAGTGGACTGCGGACTTTGGCGGCAGCCGTGCCTACCGTTGGGAGCCCAGTTGCTCAGGCCTGGTCCGAATATGAGGGGCGCAAACAGCAGGCGCGAACCGAGGAATTCTTTGATCAAATGGCTGCGCAACTGCGGGAACTTCAGACAACGGTTGGCGATCTGGACAAAAGGGCAGCGTCGTTTTCTGATGCAGCCGAGGTGTTGGAACTCGCTGTAGCGGCAGCAAGGCGGGAGACGGAGGCGGTCAAGAGGTCACAATTCTCTAGAATTTATAGCGGGTTCCTCAGCGACCCGCGGGGTACGACCCCAGATGAGCGCATCGATCTGATCCATCATCTCGAACAATTGTCGATGGCCGATTTAACCGTGCTAGGACATTTCGCGCAGGGACCAAATCGAGGCGATTTCCTCACTGGAACGACGCATGGCGGCTGGTCGCCTGTTGGCGTCGACGATCCCAATCCGAATTGGTTGCGCGAGTTTGGCCCTCTGGTTCATTCGCTCGCGAAGCTGGAATCGCGTGGCTTGATCCATGAGGCGACGATCAACGCAGGCTTCGCTCACGCTGGCGATGCGGGATCGGCTTTTAATCGTTTCCGGCGGAGAGCCTGGCAAATCACCCCGATGGGGCTTAAGTTGCTAAAATCCATGAGATTCGGCGGTTAATTTGGAACTCGCCCAGCCCGATTGCGGCCGGCTCCGGTGGTCAGACGCTCACAAAACGCATACATTTCAGAGTCCTCAGTACACTGGCGGCAATAGCCGTTTCTTTTGGTGGAGGAGACGGCGTCGGCAATTAGAATCCCGTTGACTGGCCTTCTCTGGTATTGAATCGCCAAGCCTGCCGCGCTAGGAAGGCGCCAACCATGAGTATTTTCAAGGGCTGCCAGCCACGCATCGAAGTCCGCCAAGGCGAGTTGGACGACAAAATTTTCGCGGCGGATTTTGGCGACTTGGTCTCCGGCCGCGCGGCCGACGTTTACGCAGACTCCGAAAAGTTTTTCGCCAACACGCACCCCGCCCAGAGTCTGAGGGATGTTGTAGGAGCAGTATTCGCGCGCCTTGCCAACCCCAAGGAATCCGGCTTGACCCTCCGCCTCAGTACCGGGTTCGGGGGAGGCAAAACCCACGCTCTCATGGCGCTGTGGCATGTGGGCAAAAGTGCCGGCTCTTCTCTGGGTACAGAGCTGCTGCCCGCAGAGGGTCGGCTGCCAGCGGTGACAACCGTCGGCGTAGATTGCGGCAAGGCAGGCGTTCCAGACTTCAACACGCACCCCGAAGCCGCTCCGAAAAGCCTCTGGGGCGAGCTCTTCTACCAATTGGGGGGAGCCGACGCCCTCACAACGCTGGGGGGAGCTGATCACCCGGAGGCCTCCCCCAACGAGAAGCAGTTGGAGGCGATCCTTCCGCCCGGCCCAATCCTGATTCTAATCGACGAACTCGTCATCTACATGGCGAAGCTCTCTGAGCGCGGTCAAGGCAACCTGCTCGGTTTCCTGAACCTCCTTGCCGCCGTCGTTGGCCGCCGACCCCAGGCAGTTCTGGTGGTTTCCGATCCGGCGCAGCAAGCGGTCTACGCCAAACAATCGGCACAATTGGCGGCCGAACTCGCAGCCTCAGCCAAAGCGCTTGAGGAAATCTTCGGCCGGAAGATGACCAGCGTTGACCCAATTGGATCGGAATCAGCCCGCGTTATTGTCCGCCGTCTCTTCGGGAGCGTTGATTCCAAAGCGGCGCAGGGAGCGGCGCAGGCGTATAGCGACCTTTACCAGAGAGTGAGCGCATCAGACACTCGACTACTGCCCTCGGGTGGAGCCGCTCCCCCGACTTCAGCGGCCTACCGCAAGGCGATTGAAGACAGCTACCCATTCCATCCACGCCTCCTCAAGACCGCTCAGGAACGTCTCGGCGCGATGGACGCCTTCCAGCGCAGCCGCGGCGTCCTGCGTTTGTTCTCGCGCCTCATCCGGGACATTTGGAACCGCAATGCCGACTGCGACGTCATCGGGGCGGGAGAGGTCAACTGGTCGGACAAGGGTATACGCGCCGATCTATTGAACCGTCTGGGCAAAGAACGTTTCGAGACTGCCGTGAAAGCGGACATTGCAGGGCACGCCCTTGACCTCGACGGCGGCACTCGCGGGGTTCATACACGGGCAGCATCGGCCCTGCTGCTGGAAAGCCTCGACACCTCCAACGCGACCAGTGGCCTGGACGCTCCCGAACTGACGCTCGCCATCCTCCGCCCGGAGGACGCCGGACCGGAGCCGGGGGAGGCGCTCGACCACCTCATCGGCAACTGCTGGCATACTTATCCCATGGCCGGCGGCCGGGGTTGGCAGTTCCGTTTCGAGCCGAACATCACCCGGCAGATTGATGAAGAGCGCACCAAAGTCTCGGTGGAGGACGCTGAAGGCCGCATCCGTGCTGAGGTGCAGCAGTATTTTGGCGGTGCCCTGTTCAAGCTCGCCGCGTGGCCTGGGCAAGCCACGCACGTTCCCGAAAGTGCAGACCTTCAACTCGCCCTTTGCCTGAAGGAATCCGAAGGCACTGCCGTGGTCTCCCTGAGCGACGATCGCGATCCGACCGCTCCCATCCCTCGCGGATTCAAAAATGCGCTCCTGGCCATTGCCCCAAGTCCCGCAAAATGGGCATCGGCGGTGGAAAAAACTCAACGCCTGATCGCAGCCGAGAAGATCGAGAAAGACCACAGCACCGGGGCAGCCGGAAAGCAGGTTCTTGAGCAATTGTCGCGAGTGAAGCCCGACCTTCAGAAACAATTCCTGCTCTCCGCCTATCGGGCCTTCGACCGGGTCGTTGTGGCCGGGCGTACCATCGAGAGCCTGGAAGAGCAGTACATGGTGCCGGAGGGCCAGGTCATGAGCCGGCCCAATGGTCAGAAAAACCTGCAAAAATTCCTCGAAGACAAAAAGCTCATTCTCCGACGCGAAGAGGCCATAGATGCCGAACTCTTCGTCTCCGGCATCCTTCCCGGGGCAACGCCTGTGGCTGGCACACCGGAGGCCTTCACAGCTCGGGCCGTACATGAGCGCATTCTCAGCGCGCCCAAGGTCCGGCTCGTCTCAGATGCCGAGGTGGTCCGCAACACTCTCGCCCGGGCGGTTGTGGCCGGAAAGATCGCGGTGCGTTTCCCCGATGGGCGCGCATTCGATGCTGCTGGCAGCGTGGAGGGCGTGCCCGGCCACCGCCGGCGCTCCCCCACCCAGCTCCCGGTGGCCATCCCCCTGGATGACACGGTCCTCATTGCACCAGTGCAATCAGCCACAGCGCAGGGATGGTTGACCGAGGAAGCTCAATCCCCGCCCTCTAAACCGGGCGAACTACCGCCCGGCTCCGGATCGCCCGGAGGTCCTCTAGTTCCACCTCCGCCGCCACCTCCCAGCCAGGTGTCAGCCACCTCCTGGACACAACTCCTCGCCTACTCTAAAGATAGGCCGCTGCTAAAGCTCGAACTTCGGGCCCCCACCCCCGCAGTCGCGGCAACCCTGGCCACCCTGGCCCAACCCCTGGGTGCCGACAGTCTCACCGCGAGCGTCACCCTCTCCGGAGAAGTCAAGGACGGCGGCTCCGTCAATTTCGCTGCAAATGACCTCAAATTAAATCACCCCACCAAACCGCTAAACATAGCTCAGACCCTGTTCAATTCGCTCTCCGATGGCTGCGCCTACGAGGCCGTGCTGACCCTGCTTTTCACCCCCGTCCGCCCTGGGATGGGGCCGGCACTGGACAACCTTAAACAAAGCGCCGCCGCCGAGGTCAAGCCTACCGGCGTCTTCGACAAGCCCATCGCTTGAACCCATGAAAATTCGCGACGCCTCTTTTGCCCTGCGCATTGTCCGCCGCCGAGCCGGCGATGCTGCGATTTTGTACCGTCGTTCCCTGGATGACCGTATGAACGAGCGGCTAACGCGCGTCACCTCGATTTCCCCGCTTGCTTTCGCCTCCGCCGCCAGCCTCATCCGGCAAGCAGCAAAAGAAGGCCAGCCGAAAAACGAAAAACCTGGTCGTTTTTCTCTCAAGGCCGGCCCTTTCTATCCGCTCGATCCGGACTGGGGAGCCCGCGTCGCTTGCTTCGCCATGGTCGCGTCCGGCCTGCGCGATGCCGATCGCCTCCATAAGGCGGCCAGCCACCTCCAAGCTTCTGACCCCGGTGAGGCCGCGTGGTGGTTCGGCCTCATGCGCAATGGCAGGCTGAATCGCACCCGTCGGGCGCTTCGTATTCTGTTGGAAGCTGTGCAATGAGTCCATGAGCGCCGAGTTCCCCTTTACCATCCCCGAGCGTCTCCCGGTTCGCATCGACCCCTGCCCCATTTTGGAGGCGGTCCTGGAAATCCGCTTTGTTACCCAGGAGTCTTGGGACGTGCTTCCGGGCCTTCTGTTCAGCGAAATCCGGGATCGCTACCCTGACCAACTTCAACTGCCGCTCTATCAAATCCCAGAAGAGATGCGGCGCCATGAGCCGCAACTGGCTCACAAGCCGCTCCTTCAGTTCCTCAGCCGGGATTTTCTCATACAATTTGGCCCCCGCGTCATCGGTCTCGTGACCAAACCGGATGCCTATCCCGGCTGGACGCGGCTCCGTGAGGAACTCGAATGGCTTCTGCAAGTCCTCCGGCAGGCTTCCTTCATTACCGAAGGTGATCGACTGGGGGTGCGATACATCGACTTCTTTCAGGGCAACGTCTTCCCCGGTCTCCAGATTGGGGCTCAGGTGCAGGGCGCGCCGCTCGACCATGCGGAATTGAGCCTCACGACCGCCTTCCGCCACCCACCGCTGGCTGGAAGGTTAGTCGTCACGAATGGGGCACTCGTGCGCAGGGGAGAAAGCCACGCCACGGGTAGTGTGCTTGATCTCGACATCTGGGCCGGCGCGCTCGATTTTGAACTATTTGCCAACGGACTGGAGCGTTTTGACCAAATGCACCACCTCGCAAAAGGGGTGTTCTTCAGCTTGCTTAAGGACGATTATTTGGCCACGCTCAACCCACGGTATCCATGAACGCCTCATATTTCCCTACGCGTCAGGCGATTTACACCACTAAACCGGAGTTGATCCCCGGTGGCGACCTCCCAAACCTTCAAACCGACACTGGCGACGGCCAGAGGGAGGACCTTCTGCTGGCAAAACTTGGCTCTAGCGGATGGGGCCGAGTCCATCATTTTCGAAATTATTACTCTCAGGGATGGGGCGACCGCGGTCAGGGCCGGCCGCTCTCGCCACGGTCCCTCGAAGCTTTCTACCGCTTCCTGGAGCTCATGCCGCAACCACGGCGGACCGCTCCCAAAGTGTTCCTGACGGATTCGGGGCACCTCGAAGTGTGTTGGACGGGCGAGGCCGGTGCAGAGGTACAGGTGGAATTCACCCCAACCCACACCGAATTCTACATCGCCGCCACCGAAACCGAGGACTCCCTGCCGCACCACGCCATGGCCGACCTGCTGCACATGCTCCCTCCTCCCTGATCCGCATGCCCGTTCCGCCGGACGAGAATATCCTCCGCGCCATTTGCACGGACAAAATCGACGGGGACGACATCTCCCCCAGCCTCTTCAAAGGCAGCCGGACCTCCGTCAGCCTGCCCTCCGTCATCCCGCTCGAAGACCACTGGGCCATCTTCCGACGCGGTGTGCAAAAGCCTCCAGAACGGCTGCTCGAAATGATCGGTGAGATCAATATCGGCGACCTGCAACAAATCGGGCGAGGTTTCGAGCCGAAGCCAACCGAGATCACCGTCGAACCCGCCCCTGAAGACTGGAACCCCGCCCACGCTGAAATCCCAGAAATTATCAGCCGTGGGCTCGCCAACAAAATCATCAAAGCCCTCACCCTTCACCGCCGCCTTCCAAACGAGTGCTGAAGGGAGTAAATACGTAAACGTAAATGCCCGCCATAGACCGCCCCCGCCTCCTCATCGAAGACTGGCTTCCCGCCGCCGCCATCGGCGTCGAATGTATGCGGGAGCGCAGTACAGGGCAGCAACCGCCGGACAAAAGGCTCCACGTCTGGTGGGCGCGGCGCCCCCTGGTCGCCAGCCGCGCCGCGGTACTCGGCTCTCTTCTGCCGGCTGACTTCGACCGCGAGCGGTTCGAGCGCTTGTTGGGCTTTTGGGGAACCTCCAAGCAAATCCTGGCTGCGCAGCGGTTACTGGAGAGAAGCAGCGCCGCGGGCGGCCAGCGCATCACTAATCCGCATGGGATGCGAGCGTTCCGGGCTGGATTGCGCGAAGATGATTTGGCAGCCGCTCATGCCGCCGCCCGCTCACTTTTCGGCAACAATATCGCGGTGATTGACCCAATGTCCGGCGGCGGGTCCATCCCACTGGAGTCGGCCCGGCTTGGCTTTAAGACTTTTGCCAATGAACTCAATCCCGTGGCCTGCACTGTGCTGGAAGCCACCGTGGATTATCCCTTCCGCTTCGGTCCAGAGCTGGCGGGGAAGACGCGGAAATGGGGTTTGGAACTCAGAAAACGCTTCAATACGCGAATGGAACGGTTCTTTCCCAAAAAGGGGATCCTGCCGGCCCATTGCTACATTTTCGCTCGAACGGTCCCGTGCCCAGACACGCAGCAACCCACCCCGCTGGTGCCGGACTGGCACCTGCTCAAGCCCAAGGGTAGCGACCTTCGAGTCGTCGCAGAGCCAATCGTGGACGCGAAGGCCGGCACTTGGACCGTGCGCATCCGGGAAGTCGGTACCCGCGCTGGACAACTGCGCGAAGCCCCGCTGCCCACCTACGGGGGCGGTGATGGCGTTTCCCTCTTCACCCGAAATAAAATCCCCGGCGACTACATCAAGGCCAAAGCCCAAAACGGCGAAATGGGCAGCGCCCTCTACGCCGTCGCCGTCAAAAACGGCTCAAAGCTGGAATTTCAACCGCCCAGTCAGGAAGACCTTGACGCCATCGCCGCCGCCGAGAAAGAACTCGCCAAACTCCGGCCAGATTGGGAGGCAGGCGGGATCATTCCAACGGAGAAATATCCAGAAGTCACGAGTGATGAGCGGCCACGGACTTACGGAATGCCTCGGTGGGCGGATATGTTCTCGCCCAGACAGTTGCTCGGGTTTGGCACTTTGGTCGAAGAACTGCGTAGCTTGCGCGCAGTAACGATAGAACACGAGGGCGCCTCAGATGGTGAAACCATCATACATCTGCTAGCACTCGTTCTGGATAAGTTTTTGAACTACAACAGTGTAATGGCCTCTTGGCACGCCCCACGAATGGTCATGAGAAGTGTTTTTGATCGACACGATTATGCATTCAAGGTCACATTTGCTGAAATGGCACCCTGTGCGTCAGGGACTGGTTTTGCGTGGGCGGTCGAGAATACTATTGAGGCTTGGGAGCATTTGGTGAAATTACCCAGAGAGTCCGGTGCGATTTCCGCCGAGATCACCCAAGGCCCAGCCACTAACCTCGCACACCTCGACAACGAAAGCATTGCCGCCGTCGTGGTTGACCCGCCGTACGCGGACAACGTGCAGTACAGTGAGCTGGCCGACTTCTTCTACGTTTGGCTGAAGCGCACGCAGGGACACCGACGACCTGAATGGTTTTCCACCTATCTGTGCGATCACTCGGAAGAAGCGGTGGTGAATCCGCAACGGCACCGGGAAACGGGTATGGCGCTCAAAACGGCGAAGCAGCAGGCGCACGTATTTTACCAAGACCTGATGACGCGAGTCTTCCGCGAGGCGCACCGCGTGCTGCGCCCGGAGGGGGCGCTGACGGTGATGTTTACGCACAAGAAGCAGGAAGCGTGGGAGGCGCTTTTTTCGTCTCTGATCTCAGCCGGCTTCACCATCACGGCGACCTGGCCAGTAAAGACGGAGAGCGAGCACAGCCTGCACCAGGCGAAGAAGAACGCAGCGCAGAGCACGGTGATCCTCGTGAGTCGCAAGCGCCCGGAGGGCGCAGGGACTGGCTACTGGGACGACGAACTGCGGGGGGAAATCCGACAAAAGGCGCGGTCGACCGCGGAGCGACTCAAAACGGAAGGATTGAATGCGGTCGACCAACTCGTGGGTTCGTTTGGTCCAGCGATGGAGGTGTATTCCCGCTATGATGCCGTGAAGACTGACACCGGTGAGCCCATCGGAGTCGGGGAGGCTATCGATGAGGCCAGTGAAGCTGTCAGTCAGTGGCGCATCGAGCAACTCGCCGAGCGCGGCCTGGAAGGCGTGGAAGCGGAAGGAAAGTTCGCGCTGCTCTGCTGGGACGTGCTGGGGGCCGCTGAATTCCGATACAATGAGGCCAGCCTGCTGGGCAAAGCCGTCGGCATGGATGTAGACAGCCTGATCGCAGCGGGGTTGGTGACCAAGAGCGGCGACAAGATAAAGGTGACGCCCGTCAAGGAACGCCGGCGCGACCGCGCCCTGGAGCCCGAGGAGGCTGATGTGCTGGGCATGCCAGTAGCCGGCAAACGTCGAAGAAAGGCGGACGTGCTCAAGATTCACCCGCAGGATCCGTCATTCCGCACGGCGCTCGATGGATGCCACGCGCTGGCGCTTCGCTACCTGGAAGTCAAGGACGCCGCCGGTGGTATCGGGAATGCAAGGGAACTCGCTCGCCGCCAGAATTGGCAGAAGGGCGGCAGCGTCGCCCGCCTCATGGAGGCCCTCATCCACGCCGCCCCGGAGGCGGTTCGCCACGATGATGGCAAAAAAACAAGTGCAGCTGCGGTATTTCCCGAATTCCGAGCTTGGCACGCACTCCTGCAACCCCTCTTCGGGATTGAGCCCCCGGACTGGACGCCGCCCCTCGAAACGCAACCCGAATTGCGGCTCTTCGACGCACAGCAGGGAGAACTGGGCGAGCCCGGCGAAGAAGAAGTGGACGAATTGGAAGACTGAACGCGCCGTCTGTCATGTCTGATGCTCCGCCAGAACCCTTGCTGCGCGACCACGCCTGGAGACGCTTTCTCCAGGCTCATGACGGAGGACTGGTCGACCAGCTTTACAACCCAGCGCTCAGCATGGCCACGGGCTACGACCGGTGCTGCGCCTATTTCTCCAGCAGCGTGCTCGCTGTGGCGGCACGCGGTTTTGCTGCGGTCGTGGAGCGATTTATCGCGCAGCCGCCGCCGGATGGCACCACGCCGCTGCGTCTGCTGGTCAATGAGGAAATGAGCCGCGAGGACGTGCAAGCGCTCATGGAAGCCCACGATGTGTCTGTGTTGGAGCAGGTTCTCCTGGAGCGCCTTCAGTCACCGCAGGAGGCCATTGAGCGCGACCGCCTTGCCTTGTTGGGCTGGCTGGTGAAACAGGGCTGGCTGGTTGTGCGCGTAGGCATCCTCAAGACCGGCGGTGGTGTCCTGCATTCCAAGTTTGGGGTGATCCGCGATGCGGCGGGTGATGCGATCATGTTCCGGGGCAGCGCCAACGAGTCCGCCAGCGGCCTCAAACACAATGTGGAACACGTTGAGGTCACGACTTCCTGGGCCGACCCCGAAGGCTATGGCCATTTCACCCGGCTTTTTCAACGAATGTGGAGCAACGAGCATCCGGCGGTCGAAACATTTTCCCTACCGGAAGCCGTGCGTCTCAAGCTGATCGCGTTCGCACCAGCGGACATGCCAGTGGGAACTGCAATCAGGGAAGCGGGCCAAGCGCCGCCAGCCCCGAAACCGATTGACCCGACCGAGCGCCGTCGCGCGGCCATGCTCTGGAATTACCTGGTGGAGGCACCCTTTCTGCCGGGCGGCGAAACCGCGTGCGACGCCACCGCTCTCGTTGGCATGTGGCCACATCAGCGCCGCGTCGTGGAGGAGACGACCGCGGCTTGGCCTGATGGTCGCCTGCTCTGTGACGAAGTGGGCATGGGCAAAACCATCGAGGCCATTCTCATCCTGCGCCGCCTGCTGGCCGGTCGCGGCGTGCGACGGGTTCTCATCCTGCTGCCCGCAGGGCTGTTGCGTCAGTGGCAAACCGAACTGCGCGAAAAAGGCGGCTTGGTGGTACCGCGACTCCAGGGAACCAGCGAGCTCGTCTGGCCGGATGGGCGTACTCAAGATGTGGACGGAGTGGCGGCGGCGCTGCGGCAACCACTGCTCATTGCCAGCCGGGAAATGGCACGATTGACTGGAAATCTCGGCCTGCTCCTCGCCGCAGAGCCGTGGGACTTGGTGCTGCTCGATGAATCGCACGCCGCACGACGAAAAGATCAGAAAGAGGGGGCCTTCAACCAAGGCAATCTGCTCCTCAATCTGCTGCGCCGGCTGCAACTTACGCAGCAGGCCCGCAGCCTCCTTCTGCTCAGCGCCACTCCCATGCAGACGCAGGCGTGGGAGCCCTGGGATCTGCTCGGCGTGCTCGGCGAAGGCGAAATGTGGCTCGCGGAATTCAAGACCGTACGGCAATACTATGAAGCCATTCAATCGATGGCGTCAGGTGGACTGGATGCCCACTTGGCACTCACTACAGCGGATGTCCTCCTGGAGGACCGCCGGCAATCGCGTTTCCCTGACGGCGTCCCGCTCCCCTCCGATCGCGAGTCGCTGGCTCGTAAATTGCAATTCGCCCCACCCAGCCAACGACCTTTCCTCGCCACCTGGTTGCGGCAAGCCTCCCCGATCGCCCGGCGCATCCACCGCAACACACGGCACACGCTCAGAGAATACCACCGGCTGGGCATCCTCCCGCAGCCACCGGCCCACCGGCGGGTCGAGGACCTCGTGTACTCCTACCAGACACCCGGTGAACGCGAGATTTACGACGAACTCCGCCGATATATCGACCGGCGGTTCCAGGAACTAGAAGGCGAGCGCCCCGGCAAGGGATTTGTGATGACCATCTACCAGCGACGCATGGCCAGTTCGCCCCAGGCAATTCGATGCAGCCTGGAGCGCCGCCGAGATGGCCTTCGGCGCGTGATCCACCGTTTCGCGCTGGATCCGGCATCCTCGGAAGATTGGCCCGAAGGACTCGATACCGACGACCTGATCGATGACGACGCCTCCGAACCAATCTCGGCAGCTCTCCCCTCAGACCCGGTTCAGGCTGCAGCGGAAAAATCGGGTGTCCAAGCCCTCCTGGATCGGTTGACCGCGCTCTACGGCCAAGACACCAAACGGGACAGATTCTTCACGATTCTTCAACGAGTCATCGAGGACGGGCGGGCAGCGCTCGTTTTCACCGAGTACACCGACACGATGCTATATCTCCGCGACTTCCTCGTCGACCGATACGAAGACCAGCTCGCCACCTACAGCGGCGGTGGCGGGCGCCTCTTCGAAGGAGGGGTGTGGCACAGTGTCACCAAAGACGCCATCACCACCCGCCTGCGCGAAGGCCGCCTGCGCGTTCTTCTTTGTACCGACGCCGCCAGCGAGGGCTTGAACCTTCAGGCCGCAGGGGCGGTCATCAATTACGACCTGCCGTGGAATCCCAGCAAGGTGGAGCAGCGCATCGGCCGCGTTGACCGCATCGGCCAGAAACTCCCTGAAATCCGCGTCGTCAATCTCTTCCTCGAAGACAGCGTGGACCAGCGAGTCTACCAAGTCCTCCAGGCCCGATGCGGCATGTTTGTAAATTTCATCGGCCCGATGCAGCCGGTACTCGCCCGGGCGCAAAAAATGCTGCTTGGCCGCGAACCCGCGGATACCGCCCTTCTCGGCGATCTCGCGCGCAATCAAGAACTCGATCCGATGGCGCGGGAAACCTTTGTAGAAGATGTCGCGCTCCCTTCCGCAGCCGCCCCCCCGATTGCCGGCCTCGAAGACCTGCGCCGATCCGTGCGAGCACTCGTGGGGAAGCTACCCTCCTTTTTCGTAAGCGTGGACGGCAATCTGCTCGGACTCCACGGGCTTTGCTCGGGAGATTTCCGCATCGCATTCACACAGGAATGCCTTGAAGCCAACCCTGACGCATTGCCTCCCACGCTGACGCAACCGTCCTTTCGCGATGTCCTCACAGAACTCATCGCCGATGACGAATCCCTGCCCCTTGTGATCGCCGCGGGTGCCAGCGGACCCTTCCGAACCGCCCGTTTGCTCTGGATCGAGAAAGAGGGTGGGCGAATAGAGGTCACATCGTTCGCTCATTTGGAGTCGCTCGTGGCCCACTGGGACGGCACCCTGCCGCCGGCAGAACTTGTCCGTGAAACCGCAAGCGAATTGCACGCGGAAGCGCTCACCGCCGCGCAAGCATCGGCCTCTAAAGCCGAATCCATCCGCTCCACCATGCTCTCCGCACAGTCTGCGGCAGCGCGGCGCCGTCTCCTCCTGGAACTTGCTCGCTGGCTCGCCTGCCACGGCGAAGGCACAGGCGACCTCAACGGACTGCTTTACCGCCAAATGACTCGTGATCTCGTCAGCCAGGACAAACTGAATCGTTGCTTCGACCTCCTTGGCGGCACCTGGCCAGAATGGCCCCCCTCCGTTGTCAGCGAAGCGGAAGCGACAGTCGCGGACCTCCCCCCCAACCGGCGACAAGCCCGGCTCATCGGAAGCGAGTTGGACGCCGCCATCGCCGATCCCCGATGGCAGATCCCCAGCGCGCGCGGTTCATCTCAAGCCTCAAAGCAGGGGCACACCACCCCATATATCGATGATTCGGCGCGCTCTACGCAGCCGTTCAGTTGAGGGGTCTTCCTGAAACGGCGTATCTTTATGCGTGTAATGGCAACGGTGTCCAATGCTGGAAGCTATAATTCCGCATAGGATGCACGCAATGAGTTTATAGCTTGATTCCAGGGGATGGGGCAAAAGAGTAAGGCAGCTACCCACCGGATAAACTTGACGCTGTGCTGAGTCATTTGCTGCAATTTGCGGAGGGCCAGGGGCAGGGTCTGGCCGATCTTTGCGCTCGACTTGATGGCAGCATCCAGCCGCTTTTTTCTTCTGATCATTTCGGCTTCGTTGCGAAGGTTCTCTTTGGTTTCGATGTGGTGTTCCAGGAGCAACAGCAGATTGCTCGCGAGGCATAGAAATTGGGCCTGCATGCACTTGGCGGTTTCGCTCGAAGCCCAGGCCTTGTTTTCGTGGAGCTTGTTTTTGAACACATCAAATTTCTTTTCGATGTTCCATCGCATTTTGTAAAGATGGGCTATCAGGCCCGGAGGCAGGGTCATTTCGTTGGTCAGGAATTCGTAGGTAACCTGTCCGATGACGTCGTAAAACCGGATTCGGCGCAGCGGCTGATTCGAGGTGGCCGGGGTCACTATTTCATCGGAGAGGACGTTGGCGTTGATCGGATCGGAGGAATCGAACTCCTTGGCTACTTTCACGCTGAGAACCACCGTGTCCTTCATGCGGCTGATGCAATAGATGCCGCTCCCCTGTTTCCAGCGATACCATTGCCCAAAGTCCAACACGGCACGATCATAGACATGGATGACTTTTCGGCCCCTTTTGGCGCCCAGACGCAGCAGGGCCGGGGGCAGGCTCTTGAGCACGGCCATGTCGTGATGATTACCCCTCTCCTTGACCCTGCACATCCCCAGGTGAGAATGCCAGCCGTTCCGCAAGTTGAGGGCGTAGAGATGCGTGATGACCAATTTTGTCCCATCCACGGGAGCGTCATGAACGGCGTGGCTATGGCTGTGCCCATCCGCGGCGTAGACATCGAAGTCGTCCAGAGCGGGGAATTCAGCCAATGCGTCTGGCAACGACCGTGCGAAACGTTGGCGCAAGCGTTCCCCCACATCCTCAACCATGCCCAGTCGACGATTACTCTTCAGCGCCTCGAAGAAGTTCGATCTCTCAGGACACGTTTCGCGCAGAAGCGCCAGCCGTTGCAATAGATCGCGACCGCTTTGAACTGCCAGGAGGACCCGAGTTACACCCAGCTCTAGAAAGTCGCGGTCCGAATAGTCGGAGCATTGACGTTGGTGCGGGCTGGCTTCCAAACAGGTCCACAAAGGACTGAAAAACACGCGATGTACTTCTGTTGATGGGTTTATAATTGTCATAACAATTCCAACCTCATCCCCATTCATAGTCAACATATTATTTGGCGTTTCTGCGCATTCTGTGGCCTTTGCACGACGTTTTGACCCCCATCTCCGAGCATCTCATCATCTCGAAAAATCCAACCTCCCCCTTGCCTGCCTCGCGTAAGATACGCCCATGCTATCGACAGCGGGCTTGGCAGCCGTTGGACACCGTTGGCAGAGGAGTATATACTTCTCTGCATCAAGTTTTCGGAATTCGGACTGATGACTCATTCTAGAATTTCCAGATAAGATGTTAGCGAATCATTTCACCTTGAAAATCCGAGAACGTTACGCAGAGCAGTATAGCTGAGGTAAAGCAGCAGCCGCCAGTGTTCGGAATGGTTGGCACTGGACCGGTGCGGCGTGAAGCCGCTGAACAGGGCTACATCACCAGGTTGGAGATTCAAGATCACGCCTTTGCTGAGATCCACCACCTCGGTGGTTAATTCATGATACATGCCGTCCATTGGCGAGAGGCAGCCCATTTGATGATACCCAGGAAAGACTTCGGTGGCACCGCTGTCCGCATCGGCTGGATCAATGGCCACGATGGCGGTGACGAACGAGGTAGGGAAATCTGGCCAGGAGATGAAATCCTGGTGTAGGTTATAGCCGAGCGCGCCGGGCGGTTTGTAAATCAATTTATCTTTGAAGAGATGAGCGGGCTCTCCATAAACCTGGGAGATCACCTCCAGCAGCCGTGGGTCTCGCGAGAGCTGTTCACAGACGGGACTCAAATCAATGACCGGGTCAAAGCAGTCAAATCGGCACTCACCGGTAGTGGCATGATTTTGCCAGCGGCAGCGGATGTTGTCGCTGTCCTTCAAGTCGGTGAGGCCGAGCAGGCGTTCGGCCTCATTTGCCAGTCCTACCATTTCTCCGCTCGAAAAAACACCCTGTACCACCAAGTAACCATCCTGATTAAAGGAGGCGATTTGGCTGGGGGTCAGAATGCAGGGAGAAGCGGCGGCTGGCATGAGCGGGTGCAAAGGGGGCTCAGAACGTAACGCCGACGCGAACGCCAAATTCGCGGGGAATTCCGACTGCACCTGTTCGAATGTCTGGATTCATGTTGGTGTAGTAGTTCTCCTGGGTGAGGTTGGAGCCGTACAGGGCAATGTTCCAATTTTTGGCACGCCAGCCCACAGAGGCTCCTACCAGCCCATAAGCGTCCTGCTGAAAGTCGTTGCGATTGAAGTCGTCGAACTTGGTATTGCCAACGGCATAGTATTCGGCACGGGCAAAGAATCCGCATTCGAGGTGGAAGTCGAGCGCGGCGAGGGCGTCGAACTCGGGAACGTAGGGCGGAGTCACCCCGTCAAGATTTCGGCCGGTGATAGGGTCGGTGTAGCTGGTGAGGCGTGCGTGGGTCCAGCCAATCGATCCCAAGAAATCGAGTTGGGGGAGGAGCGCGTAGTTGGTTTCAAATTCCACGCCATAGATCTCTGCACGGTTTGCATTGAAAACCGCGTAGTCGGTGACGGTGAAGCTACGCTCCACTTGGTAGTCGCGGACGGCGCTGTAAAAGCCGGCGAGGTTGGCCGTCAGGCGGCCGTCGAGCCATTGGCTTTTGATGCCTGCCTCGGTTGTCCAAGCGGTTTCCTGGTCAAAGGGTACGAAGAGAGGATCATCTGCGTAGGCGCTGAAGCCACCGGGCTTGAAAGCCCAAGTGGTTTTGGCATAGGCGAGCAGATTGTCATTGATCTTCCAATCAACACCGGCTGATGGGGTCACGTGCAGCCATTCGTCCTCAAGCTCGATGCGGGCGACCCGGCTATTGATGGGCGTTGCGATCTTGGTGGTGACCTTGTCCACCCGCGACGGGATGGGAGGGAAGCCAGGGAGGGGGATGGGATCAATGTTGGTCACGGCGGTGGTATCTGCTACAGAGTTGGCCAGGCCGCGTGACCATTTGTCCCGAACCAGAGAGCGGCGCACCCAGTCGAGTCGGGCTCCGAAGTGGAAGGTCATGGGATTAAGCCCGCTATAGGACGCTCCCCCAAAGGCTGCAAAGGCGTCCTCGTTGATGGTATGCACCGTGTATTGCGACTGGTTTACGTTGGTGCTGATGTCAGTGGTCGCTGTGGTGCGGGCGGTGATCGGAACTGGCAGGAAGATGCCTGGTCCCACGGGGACTTGAATGGTCGAGTTTGTCACCACGCGGTCCACGCGCGTCTCAAACAGGTCGAAGTTCAAGCCGCGCACTGCGTCGCCATCGATTTGGCTGGTAGAACCGTAGAGCCCGGCATTCCACTTCCAGTCGGCGTCAGGATCGTTGCTGGAGAAGCGGAACTCCTGGCTCCAAAGTTCCTGCGTTTGGGACAGGGAAATGAAGCCAAACGGCTGGGGGGTGAAGTCGAGGTCGATGGTGTAGGGGTTCAGATCAAAGCCACGATGAGAGGTCACACTGAGGAACTTGAAGCTATCGTTCTCATAGGAGATGCGCAGCGCTTGGTTGTTGATTTCCCGCTGCTGCTGCCCGGCCACATCTGATGACACAGTATAGAAACCCGTTCGGCGATCAAGAGAAGTCAGACGCGGTGCACCATCATCAAAGGCGTCGTAGCTGCCGGTCAGGTTCACCTCCCAACCGGGGGCCGGCTTCCAGAACAAACCGCCGTTAATGCCCCAGTGCTCTTGGAAATCCACGCGCTCCCCCGATAGCGGGTTAGTGAGGTAGCCATCACGACTGTCAAACGAGCCCCCAAAACGGAAGCCCAGGGTGTCTCCTACAATCGGACCCATGACCCAGCCGTCGAACTCTTGCTGTTCGAAGGAGCCGTAGCCGTAGTTGAAGCTGCCTTCGAAGACATCGCTGGGCCTGCGGCTGCGCACGTTGATGAGTCCGGCATAGGTATTGCGACCGACCAGGGTGGGTTGCGGTCCGCGCAGGACTTCGACACTGTTGATGGCCGCTAGGCGCTGGGCGTTGGTGAAGGTTTCGCCAAACGGCACGTCATCGACATAGATGGTGGTGGCTGGAGCGCCGAAGAACACGGTGTTAGCGAGGCCGCGGGTGGAATAAACGTCGCCGAAGGACCTGGAGCCGGAGTCGCTGGCGAAGGAGTTGGGGGTCAATCTGACAATTTCTTGCGGCTGGCGCACGCGGAAGGAATCGACCACGTCCGTGGACAGAAAGCTGGCGCTGACTGGCTTGAATTGAGGGTCTGGCAGGGCCTCGCCAAGGACCAGGATAACTGGCAACTGAATGGCATCCGGCTTGAGTTGTTCGGCCGGGGGCGGGTCTGCCTGCTGTGCGGAAAGCGCCGTGCACAGGCAAAGGTGAAGGGCTGCGAAGCTGGAGGGTAAAAGGAACTTCCGGGAGGTAGTATATGCAAACATGCGCATATTTATCTGCATGGACTTTTTCGTATTGCAAGAATTTTTTTGGGACGCAACGCCGTGCCCGGCAGTTTAGCGCTGAGCGCCGAAGTAGGAAGCGGGGTTCAGGCCAGCTTGCTCAAGGGACACTCCTGTTGACATTTTCACTTGCGATTGCGGTCCTGCTTTCCTTTAACTGAAGATGTGGCTGCTATCCTACTGAGTGCAATTGTCTTCGCCCTGGCTTACTTCAACGGTGCCAACGCCAATTTCAAGGGGGTGGCCTCGCTGTTTCTGATAGGAATTTGCTTCCAGGGGCCGGCTTTGGGAAGGGGTGCGTGGGTCATGTGAGGGGGGGTGGGAAGGGGTCTGTCTGAATCTATACTGATTTGTTTGTACTACTGTAGCTCTAGTTGTTGTAGAACGCCCGAGGGTCGATCTCTTTGTTTCCGCTATCTGCACGGGCGCAAGCGTAGCAGTAAAAACATGAGTTCAACGCACAAACATTTCAAGCACGCATCATTCTTCGTAGACTCTAACGCGGGATATAGGTGGAAACAATACGAATATAACCAGGCTTTTCCATTATGTGCATCACAGCTCCACCATCGCCGATAACATTGCGAATACCATTCCAAATTTTAAGGTCCTCGCTGTACTCAATCGAGTATTGATATCCAGGCTCTGAATCAAAGGAGACAGTACTGTCTGGTGCGCTATACACCACTCCAATGTCTACAGCTCGAATGAATTCAACAAATGGCTCCACAGTGATTGGCGATAAGAATTCCAGCGTAGCCTTTTGTTCAAGAATAAACCCTTCAGAACTTGTTGCGGCATTCGCCGGGAAAAGCAACTCCCCGAGGGAAGTTGGGTGCTGCTTAGGAGATAAGAAAAATCTACGGCCATCTATAGATTCAGCGGAAATTAGCAACTGCGAGTTTTCCTTCACGACGAGTTCCGTTGATTCGATATCATCTGTCCCAACACTCGTCAAAAGCTTAAAACACGGTGCTGCGTATGGGAAACTAGAGTCAACAAGTTCACACACTGCAGCACGCACTGCTCCATACCCATTGAGCGCTTCCAGCTCACGCACTAGTCGCTTCTTCAAGCGTTTTGTCGGAAACTCTTCGTCATAATAACCAGGGAAAACATCTTCTGATAATAGCTTTGAATTCGCTTCATGGCCTAATTCTGCTTTGTTGAATATTTGATTGACTGAAATACATTATCTGGTAAGAATGAGAGACTGGCAAGAAAAAACGGTCTAAAAGCCGGCTGCCAAATTCTAAACCGCAAAAAGCGGCTTCAAAAAAAGC
>Ga0209702_10000354_pt1 | contig 94560 bp, 89 predicted proteins | sample FRY01_FD_187210 | JGI IMG/M metagenome (GOLD analysis project Ga0209702, IMG submission 187210) | Freshwater microbial communities from Lake Fryxell liftoff mats and glacier meltwater in Antarctica - FRY-01 (SPAdes) (version 2) | ecosystem: Environmental > Aquatic > Freshwater > Ice > Glacier... | reverse complement strand
GAGATTCTTAACGTTGAACTATTCGATTCGCTACTCGAAGCACGAGTTGTCACAAAAGATTGGCGTATCGTTTACAACACGATACGCCCAAACGGCAGCCTCGGAGGCTTAACGCCGGCAGGGTTTGCACAAACATGCAAAAATAGAGAAAAGGAAACAGTGACTCTCTAAGAAAACGGACTCACAAACGGGGTCCAGTCACGAGCGCCACACTGGTTACTGCTCCTCCCGCTCAAAAAATTGCCGACGCCGGCTGATCCGTTTTCAACGTGATCGGTCACCGGTAGGGTCGAGTCGTGATTAATCACCTCTCGCCCCTCGACGATATCCACCGTTCTCTGGGCGCTAAAATGGTGCCATTCGGTGGCTGGGATATGCCGCTTTCGTATCCGACAGGAACTCTCGCTGAGCATCACGCCTGTCGCCATAATGCGGTTGTGTTCGATGTCTCCCATTTAGGGACAGTTCGAGTGAGTGGTCCAAGTGCATTCGCAATATTGCAATGCACGTTCACCAACGATCTCAATCGCATCGAACCAGGGCGAGCCCAATACACCCATCTCCTTGATGTATCCGACGCCTCAGTGCTCGATGACATCATTGTCTGGTGGGTTGACGCGGAATCTTTCGATGTAATGCCGAATGCTTCAAACACAGATCGCGTTCTGCACGCATTGGAAAAAGAAGGTCAGTCCATTGTTGGTGCTGATTTCCTTGCTGCCGATGTCACCGCTGACCGAGCGATACTCGCAGTTCAAGGGCCTCATGCGCGTGAACGTCTTGCCAGATTCGATTCGGCAATCTCCGCAGTAGGACGGTTTGATGTTCAACGCCTGCACTGGCACGGCGCCGACATGATTGTCGCTGGTACGGGCTACACCGGCGAGGACGGAGTCGAAATTGCGGTTCCGGTCTCTCACGCGCGCGAGCTTTGGGAAGCCATTGTTTCGGCTGGCATCACCCCGGCCGGTCTTGGTGCACGCGACACGCTGCGTCTCGAGGCTGCGCTCCCACTCCATGGGCACGAACTGGGGGAGGGGATTACGTCTCTTCAAGCAGGGCTTGGTTGGGCTGTTCGTTTCGATAAAGGCGAGTTCCGAGGTCGCGATGCGCTGATCGCCGAACGTAATGCCGGCGTTCGGCGCAGACTTCGCGCTCTTACTACCGAAGGTCGAAGGCCGGCACGTGAGGGATCCCTAGTTTTGCGCGACGGCGTAGAGGTTGGGGTGGTCACCAGCGGCAATTTCTCTCCCGAATTGGGCCACGGCATTGCATTGGCGTTTCTGGTACCCGAGGTTGAAATCGGCGATGAACTCCAGATCGATGTGCGAGGTAGTTTGCTAGCGGCACGTGTTGTGAAACCGCCGTTTCTCTCCTGATCGTTTAGTTTTCGGCGTAGGCCTCGATAGGTGGACACGAGCACACAACGTTTCGGTCGCCGTAAGCACCATCGATGCGCGTAACCGGAGGCCAATATTTCGATGGCACTAAACCACTGGGCCAGCCGGCAAGGGAACGTGGGTAGGGGTGGTTCCACTCGTCGGCGGTGACATCGGCAACGGTGTGAGGCGCGTTGGCAAGTGGATTGTCATCGGCTGGCCACTTACCTGACACAACAGCTTCGATTTCCACGCGGATAGAGAGCATGGCATCGCAAAACCGATCGAGTTCGGAGAGGTTCTCACTTTCGGTGCTCTCAACCATAAGAGTGCCGGCGACCGGGAACGACATGGTTGGCGCGTGAAATCCGTAATCGATGAGACGCTTGGCCACATCATCAACGGTTACGCCTGTCTCTTTGGTGATTGGCCGCAGATCGAGAATGCATTCATGGGCAACAAGACCGTCGCGACCGGTGTAGAGAATCGGGTAGGCCCTCTCGAGGCGTTTAGCGATGTAGTTGGCGTTAAGAATCGCAACATGGGTGGCGTGTTCCAAACCCTCGGGTCCCATCATCGATATGTAGGCCCATGGGATGGGAAGGATGCCGGCTGATCCGAATGGGGCGGCAGACACAGGACCCACCACCGGACCAAGGCCGTCGTCCAACTTGCGGCTTGGGCCGGCGGAGGCGACAACGGGGTGAGATGGCAGATACGGAGCCAAGTGCGATCGAACCGCCACGGGCCCAACACCCGGGCCTCCGCCTCCGTGAGGAATGCAGAAAGTTTTATGCAAATTGAGATGGCTCACGTCGGCGCCGAAATGTCCGGGACGAGCAACGCCGACAAGGGCATTGAGATTCGCTCCGTCGAGGTAAACCTGACCTCCGGCCTCGTGCACGATTGCGCAAATTTCACCGACCGCTTCTTCAAACACGCCGTGGGTTGAAGGGTAGGTAATCATGAGGGCTGCGAGACGATCGGCATGTTCGGCAATACGTTCTCGTAGATCGGCAACATCAACGTTCCCGTTCTCATCGCAAGCGATAACGATGACACGCATTCCCACCATTGAAGCGCTGGCGGCATTGGTCCCATGGGCTGAAGCAGGAATGAGGCAGACGTCGCGGTGGCCTTCATTGCGTCCCTGGTGGTAGGCGCGAATAGCGAGGAGCCCGGCAAATTCACCCTGCGAACCAGCATTTGGTTGCAACGAAACCGCGTCATAGCCAGTGATATCTGCGAGCCAACGTTCGAGATCGCTGATGAGCCTGCGGTAACCCCCGGTGTCCGATTCCTGAGCGAACGGATGGATCCCGGCGAAAGAGGGCCAAGAAACTGGTTCCATCTCCGCCGCGGAGTTGAGTTTCATAGTGCAGGATCCCAAAGGAATCATCGCCCGATCGAGCGCCAGATCGGAGTCGGCAAGTTTGCGCAGCCATCGAACCATTTCCGTCTCGCTGTGATGGAGATTGAAATTGGGATGTTCAAGGAACCTGGTTGTGCGTCTCTTTGAAACATCGATAGAAGAGGTTGCGTTGTTATCGAGTTCTGCGATGCAGACATCAGTTGCGCCGAAACAAATAAGAAGTTTTGAAAGAACAACTGAAGTGGTTGTTTCATCGATGCTGAACGCAATCGTTTCGGCGTCTACTCGTCGAAGTTCCAGTCCCGCGGAGTGGGCTCGTTCAAGAATGGCATCGGCATTTTCGGGGCACTTCACCGCCACCGTGTCGAAGAAGGATTGGTCCACAAGTTCACGGCCCAAATCGGCAATGCCTTGGGCTGCGGCGGAGGCGAGCCTGTTTACCCGCTCGGCTATCCGAACGAGCCCTTTGGGGCCATGCCATGCCGCGTAGAGGGCAGCCATGACAGCAAGAAGCACCTGGGCAGTGCAAATGTTTGATGTGGCTTTCTCGCGTCGGATGTGTTGTTCACGAGTTTGAAGGGCAAGCCGATAAGCGGGGCGACCTTCGGTGTCGATCGATACGCCGACGAGCCGACCGGGAAGAGCACGTCGATGTGAATCTCGGGTGGCGAGGAAACCAGCGCTGGGTCCACCGAATCCAAGCGGGACACCAAATCGTTGCGAGGATCCGACAACCGCGTCGGCACCAAGTTCTCCTGGGGGAGTGAGGAGACAGCAGGCCAGAAGGTCTGTTGTAACTGCTACGAGAATGCCAGCTTCGTGAGCGGCGCTGATGGTGGGAGCGATGTCGCGCACCCGACCGAGCGAAGAAGGATGCGAAAGGAGAATTCCAAACGCGTCATCGGGCATTGCATCGGCAATGTCGAAATGTTGAAGTATCAGCCCCAGTGGTTCTGCACGAGTTTGCAGCACTGCGAGCGTTTGCGGATGAGTATCGTGATCGACCAGGAACCGATCGCCCCGCTTAGCGTTTGACCGGTAAAGAAGCGTCATTGCTTCTGCGGCCGCGGTGGACTCATCGAGCATTGAAGCGTTGGCGATATCCATACCGGTGAGTTCGCACACCAAGGTCTGAAACATAAGCAGAACCTCAAGACGCCCCTGGGAAATCTCCGGCTGGTACGGGGTGTACGCTGTGTACCAAGCGGGATTTTCAAGAACATTGCGACGCAGTACAGGAGGGGTGACTGTGTCGTACCAGCCGCATCCGATGAGCGAGGTGCGCACGGTGTTGGCATCGGCGATTTCCCGCAGGCGCTGGAGCATGGTTGCTTCGTCGATGGCGGCGGGAACGGCGAGAGGGGTTGTCGAACGAATGGAAGGCGGGACAACAGTGTCAATGAGTTCGGCGAGGCTGTCGCGTCCGATTACCGAAAGCATTCTCGCGATGTCCGAATCGTTAGGGCCTATGTGGCGACCCACAAAAGAATCAGCAGCGACAAGTTGGTCGAGAGAGGGGCGGGTTGAGGTCACGTGGTCTCCAAGGTTTGAGCGCGATTGCGCTTCGGTTGAGACCCCGTTCTGTCGTGGTACCTGAGAGTTTCGTATCGACCAAACTGATCGAACTTTCCCCGTCGGTGAGATGCGCATTCGAGAATGCCATCTGCTCTCCAGAGTTGCCTACGCGTGCGGTACGTGAGCCTGAGAGTTTCCCGGGGGGTTGCTCCTTCGGCGTCGGGCCCGGCTCATCCGCCTGGGAGGGCGGAGCGAGGCGAGAGATCGAACTCTCCCGCATGCGGTAATTGGCGCTAGTTGTAAAAAGAAATCTAGTCGAAGAGATCTGGTTGTTCGCGCACGATCACTGAGTGAAGTGGCTGATAGGAGAACCATCCTGCAAACGAATGGCCAATCTGGCCATGGGTGAGTTCGGCAAACTTGGGATCAATCGAGATTGGACTACCTGCGGCCATCGCCAGCAGTTGGGCTTGGCAACTGCGTTCCATGGTGATGTACCACCACGCCGCTTCGTCGACAGATTGACCAGTAGTGAGAAGCCCGTGATTGCGAAGGATCGCGGCTTTTTTGGTACCGAGTCCTTCAGCGATTCGGCGTCCTTCACTTTCGTCGAGGACAACACCGGTGTAGTCATCGAAAAGAACATGGTCACCGTAAAACGCACATGCATCTTGGGTGATGGGATCGAGGAGGCGACCCAATGATGAAAATGCTTTACCGAAGACCGAGTGGGTGTGGGCGGCGGCGATGACGTCAGGACGAGCTTTATGAATCTGCGAGTGGATCGCGAAAGCGGCTTGGTTGATGGCGTACTCGCCATGAAGAATTTCGCCAGTGTGGTCGACGCACACCAGGTCGGAAACGCTGATCAATCGAAAATCGATGCCGATCGGATTAAGCCAGAAGCGTTCGGGAAATTCAGGATCGCGAACGGTGATGTGTCCGGCTACGCCCTCGCCGAAACCAAATTTCCCAAACAACCGAAACGCAGCTGCTAGTCGTTGTTTGCGATGCAAACGTTCGTCTTCGACTGACGTGAACGTAGGAATCTCGTAAGGGATCGGCTTGCTGGAGCCGCTTACTACACCATCATTTTCTGTATCAAGACTGGCAGTCATTTGCAACCTCCGCGTAGGGGAGGGGACAGTCCCCAACCTCTTGGTGAAGTGTATGGCGAGTTGAAAGCGCGAGGGTTGCTTGACGTTGACGATTTATCGTGGTGTAATCCCTTCACAACCAAATTGATGATTGGCAAGGGAAAGTTCGGTTTAACTCCGACGCTGTCCCGCAACCGTGTGTTGAACATTGAGTTTCCAATGTTCGACGAGTCGGAACACCGAACCAAACATCGGATGCTCAATTCACCGTCGAGGAATGCGGTGCCGAGCTCGATTGTTCTTGCTCGCATCGTCGAACAGGTCCGGCGGGATCGTCATCTTTTCTTGACACGATCACTCGGATGGACCATATGCCCAAGAATTACCTGTTTAAGTTGCTCGCTGTAGTAGCTGTTCTCCTCACGGTGGGTGTTGGCGTAACCGCCGCTTCCAGTGGCGCACTTTCATCTTCTGCACAGCGAACACTGGTGTGGGTTGAATCTCAGATTGGACCTGACGGTGCGGTGCTGTCACCCATGACTGGTGAAGCGTCAGTGAACTACACCATGTATGCCGCGCTCGGACTCGCATCTACAGATACGCACTCCGCAGCACTTGATAGGGCGCTCGGCTACATCGGCGATCATGTTGAAGAATGGGTTGTGAGTTCGTCGATCTGGGACGGCCCATTGGGTTCTGATCTCCCTGGACGACTTGGTTATCTCATTATGTTGGTGAACGCTCGAGGAGGAAATCCGGCAGCATTCGGCGCGCCAGCCACCGATCTCGTTTCGCGTTTACAAGCGTTAGACGGAGTCGATACGCCTGGCGCTTACGGAACACCAAACCCTTACTCTTCGATCATCGATCAGTCACTTGCTTTGCTGGCGCTCGTTGCGGTTGGCGAAACTGTTCCGACGGCATCAGTGGAGTGGCTGGTCGATCAGCAATGTGTCGGCGATTTGATTCCTCCTTCGGCAATGGGAGGTTGGATGGCGTTCCGGAGTTCAACGGGAGGAGTAGCAGATCCGTGTGAGGCTCCCGATTCACTGAACTATCTTGGCGCTGACACCAATTCCACTGCTTTCGCAGTGCAGGCGCTTGTTGCAGTTGGGCGGACCTCGCCGGTTGCCGATGCTCTTGGTTTCCTTCACGCCGCTCAGGTCACCACTGGCTCAATGGCGGGAGGCTTTCCGTGGTTCACCGGGGGAGAGGCCGATCCAAATTCCACTGGCGTTGTGATTCAAGCGATTATTGCCGCCGGAGAATCGGTAACATCTGCCGAATGGCTTGCGGGTGGAAAGAGCGCTCTGCAGTCGCTTGACGCCGTGACAATTCAATCGGGTGCCGAAGCCGGAGCCATTTGGTACCCCACAGATCCCTCCCATACCCCTGATCTCATAGCGACCTCTCAAGGACTTTGGGGTCTGTCGCTGGCCCCGTTCCCATTTCCGGTGTTTCAGCAGACCCCAGCAACGACGGTCGTGGTGACCGAGCCTCTAACGCCGGCGTTCACCGGATAAGAAAACTTCAGTCAAAAATCAGGAGTCGTATCGCTACCGATTGTCTCAATTTTTGGTAATATCGTCACGTGACGAAATTACCGGTAGGAGATCGCACCTCATATTTCAATGTTCCGCGTTGCCGATGGTGCGGGCGACCGCTTGAGCCTCGCGAGGGGCCCGGCAGACCGAAGACGTTCTGTCGGGCCGGATGTCGTCAGCAGGCCTATATGGCACGGAAATTGGCCGAATCACATGGGTTGGACATCGACGATGTGATTGTGAACCGCGAGACGCTCGAGGATCTTCAGGGGCGGCTGTACTGCCTCCAGGCGGCACTTGAGGATATTGAACGCGACCTTGGCGTATCGGCGGAACCGGAAGATATTGCCGAAGCATTGCGATGGCTGCGGGAAAACTCCGAGCCACTGGCGAATGCCAGGCTTGAGCCCCGTATGGCGCAGATCATCTAATGACTTGGATATGGGGCCTTCCAGAGTTCACTCCCGCCAATCTCCCCTATGACTTTACATAAGTGACTTTACATAACGAGGATTATCGGCGTTCGAATCGGCAAATAATGCTTGAAAATATGCCCCGTTCGCTTAGGTGAGCCCCTGCGCTTCAGACGACAGTTCGCCATCAAGATGTCCGGTGTCGTTGAAGCGGCGCACCAGCCAACGGTCGCCGGTAATGACCAGATGACTAATCGAGGCGTTATCGGCGGCGCTGAAGGCCATGGACCGAGAGCCGGTGGCGTGGGAGAGCGCCGCCCCTATCGCTCCCCCATGGCTCACGACCACAACCCGTTCACCTGGGTGCGACAGATGGATCTGCTCGAGGGCCGCGACCACCCTGATTCGCAATTGTTCGGCAGTCTCTGCACCGGGGATTGCTCCCCAATTCTGAGTGCGCTGTATTTCGTGGACGACTGGATGGCCCTCCGCAACTCGTTTTCGGAATAGCCCACCCTCCCAATCGCCAAGATGAACCTCCCGAAGATCGGGAGCGATACGAGCTTTTTGCTTGAGATGATGCAGAAGCGGAGCAGCCGTTTGGGCGGTGCGCTGGAGGTTTGTTACATACACCGCCGCGATCTTTACGGTGGCCAGACGGCCGCTGACCTGTTGGGCCTGCCACTGTCCTAGATCAGAAAGGGGCGGATCGCCCTGACCGTCCACAAGGGCAAATGGTTCGCCGTCTCGGTACGGCGCTGACTGGCCATGGCGAACGAAAACGACTTCCGTTGACTCCGGTGGTGCCTCATAGGGGCGCTGCCCGTAGTCAGATTTTTCGCCATTTGTAGCGCTCGTCATCGATGCCCCCATCATGTTCCTGAGGGAGCCGAACGTAGCAGCGACAGGCCAAGACGGCGCTCGTTCGCTACTGACAGAGCGACGGCGTTAGCGTGTGCTCCTTATGTCACGAAGGATCGAAGTCGAACTCACCAGTACTCGCGAAGATGGCACCTGGACTTGGCGTGCCGCCGGAGCCAAGTTGCCGAAAGGCGATCTCAATGGATCGCTTCTTTACACCGGTGCAAAAGTGGGTGACGTTGTTCGAGCCGACGCTGATTTCATGATGGACGGTATCGACATCATCGCGGTGCTGGCCCCGAAGGGCGCTCGCAAAGAAGCCGAGCGTATTGAAGTCATCGGCACACCCCGTGGTGACGACGAACCGCTGGTGACGACGAAGTTGGCACCAAAGGGTCGTGGTGGTGACCGCAAAGAGCGACGTCCTCGCCGTGAAGGTGAAGAACGCGGCCCCCGTCGTGAAGGTGAAGAACGCGGCCCCCGTCGTGAGGGCGCTGAGAGCGGCGAACGCAAAGAACGCCGTCCCCGTCCCGAAGGTGAAGGCTCCCAAGACGCTCGTCGCCATCAGGGAGACCGAGCAAAGCACACCAATCGCCCAACGCGACCTGCACCCGAAACGAAGCCCAAGGCGAAGCGACTCCGCGCTGGACACACGCACCGTAACGCTGTGCTTGGCGCACTTCCCGAAGAACAGAAGCCAATCGCCGAACAGGTTCTCCTCGGTGGCATTCCCGCGGTCCGCTTAGCCGTTGAAAAGCAAAATGAAACCAACAAGGCCGAGGGTAAACCGGAAATTAGCCCCGCTCCCCTCCTTACTCTTGCCGAGCAGATCATGCCGGCGCTTCGCACGGCCGAATGGCGAGACAAGGCGGAGGCCGCCCTTGCCGAGATCTCCGAACTCGATCTTCGCGATCTTCGATCGGTTGTCGTTGCTTCAGATGTTGCTGCCAGAGACGAAGAGACGCGTGCACTAGCTGCGCAACTGAAGACCGCTCTCACCGCTCGCGTTGACCAAGAACAAACTGCTTGGCTGGCCGAGATTAACGAACTGCTCGAAGGTAATCGCAGCGTTCGTGCGCTGCGCGTAAGTTCTCGTCCCCCGAAGGCGGGCGCTCCGTTGCCCGCTGAACTCGCAGCGAAGTTGGTACAAGCAGCTGCGGAATCTCTCACAACAGATACCGGATGCGATCGGTATGCAACCGTTCTGGATGCGCTGGCCTTCTCTCCAATTCGCTTACAGGTAATTCCCGCTGGAATTCCAGCGGAACCAACACCAGAACTCATCGCCGCTGTGAAGAAAGTTGCTAGCCGCCTTCCGGCTATTGCCGCCCTCTTTGGTATTACATCAACCACGGGCGGGAGAAAGGGTGGACCAGCGGTAAAGCCTCGTCCACCTAAGCCAAATCTCGCGCCGGTAGCGACCGAAGCTCCCGCTAGTGCCGATGATCAGGTAGCAAAGCCTGCGGACGAGGTTGCGCCTGCGGCTGAGGTTGAAAACGAGCCGGTAGCCGAAGTGTCCCCAGAACCAATTGCAGAGTCCACTGAAGTGCCTGAACCAGAGATTGAAGTGTCTGAACCAGAGATTTCTCCCAATCCTTCTGCAATCGAAGTTGACGCTGCAATCGATGCTGACGATGCTGAAAGTTCTGCTGACATTCAGTCTGAATGATTGAGTACATCGAGTAGATCATCGGGAGTTTGCAACACGATATCTCCCGGTTCAGCGATAGCGCGAGGGTTCCAACCAGCCAGGGCGAATAACATTCCTGCTTGGAGTGCGCATGCCCGATCGTGGGCGGTGTCACCGACGAACAGGGCTTCGGAAGCCGACAGTTTCATTGCGCGAAGAACAGGTTGCGGCGACTTTGGTCCGTTGAAAGTGTCCGAAAACATCGCAACGTTTGGATTCCAACCCAACCGTTGCAGTTCCGCCCTACCGGAAACCGGATGTTTGTTTGAACAGACCGCCCATTCGTTCAATTTGTTGACAACCGTGTCCACCCCAGGGAACGGAAGTGCCCCGTTCTCGTCGTAGGCCGACAAATAGTCGGCGAGGTTCAACCCGAGTCGAGCGCACTCCTCGGCCAGTACGTGCCCGAACGTGATCTCTGAGCGAGGAACGCCCAAGGCAACGAACGCATCAGCGAGCGCCTTATCGGAATCGATCAAGGTGCCGTCGAGATCGCAGATGGCCACGAGCCGAGCCGATTTCCTCCAAGTGTTCACAACCGTTGATGGTAATGAGTGCCGTCCGAGGGCGACCGCACCGCGCTATCTCGCTACGATGTGAGGATGGTTGAATACGAAGTCCAAGGTCATATTGCAATCCTCACGCTGAACCGCCCAGAGGCGCGTAACGCGGTGAACGGCGAGCTGGCTCAGGCCATGGATGCCTGCATCGAACGCATGGAAAATGATCCCGATGTGTGGGTCGGCGTTCTTGCCGCTAATGGTCCTGTCTTTTGTGCCGGCGCCGACCTCAAGGCGATCAATGCCGGCAAAGCCGGTGAATTAGCAACCGCTCGTGGTGGCTTCGGTGGGTTCACCGAATGGCCGCGCCGCAAGCCGGTCATCGCCGCAGTTGATGGGCTTGCTACCGCCGGAGGATGCGAAATTGCTCTTGCCGCCGACATGATCGTGGCCTCGACGAACGCCGCGTTTGGCTTGGCCGAAGTGAAGCGAAATCTCGTTGCTGCGGCCGGCGGCCTTTACCGTTTACCCAAGCTCATTGGGAAGAACGTCGCCCTCGAAGTTGCTCTCACTGCTGTGCCTCTTACCGCCGATCGCGCCTATCAACTTGGCCTCGTGAATCGCGTTACTGAATCGGGTAAGGCCCTCGAGGGTGCCCTCGAGTTGGCGAACCAAATCGCGGCCAATGCTCCTCTCTCCGTATGGGAAAGCCGGGCATTGATAATCGCTGCCGATTGGGACGACGAAGCGACAATTAAGCGGACCACAACCGAAGCATTTGCTCGGATTCTCGGCTCAGAAGACACCAAAGAGGGTCTGGCCGCGTTTATCGAAAAGCGGACCCCTGAATGGAAGGGTCGCTGATCTGTATCAGCGAAGGTCGCGGTACACGGTGAGTAGCCGCGCAGTGAGACCCATACGTTCGAAGAGATTTTTTGTTTCCCTCGAACCGGGCAACGCGTAAGCATCGATGCCTTCGGCATCGTTTGCTATGCCCCAGGCAATAGCGGCCGACAACATCGCCTCACCAACTCCCACGTCACGACCTTCGGCCGCGGTGTAGAGATCGGTGAGCCGAACCGAAAGCAAGGTACCTTCTCGCAGTAGACGCGCTATCGCGTAGCCCACAACAGCGTCATCCCATGTGCCGCACCAGACCATTGCGTCTGCGCTGCTGAGATCCTCATTAAGAGACGAGGAGGAACACCGAGCAGTGGCCGAGGTTGCCAGTAAACGCTGGCCACCCCGAAGCAAGGCGATCTCGGAAGCAGCATCGTTCGACATCGCAACAATGGATTCAATATCGGCCAGATGCGCAGGACGAGCAGCAGCTTGGCTCATATCAGCGACGCAACTGAGAAATCCGATTAAGGACGGTGACGCGGTTGCGTCCGACTCGCTCATAGTCTTCGAGACGAGTGAGACTTGGAGAGTCCAGGTTTGCCAGAGACTTAACAATGACACTGGCCGACAGGGTGTCGTAATCGGCAATGATGTCATTGACAGAAGTGAGAACCTCCCCGACATGAACATCCTTCGAAACTGGGTTCATCTTCTTGTCGGCAGATGCAGAAATAATGCGAAGGAATTCACCGAAATGAGATTCGGCTTCGGCCATTCTTGCTTTGGCCTTTGTATTGCCCATAGAGAGAGCAAAGGATCCGACTGCCCTCGCGTTGGTGGCGTTCGCTCTCCCCCGCTTTACAAGATCGGGGTACTCCTCTGAGCCGCGGGCAAGCAGGCCAAGGGGCGCGTAGAGAAAGAGATTCAACAATTGTTTAACCGGGTCTGCGGAACGATCGGTTGAATGTTCCATTAGCGCTTCGGCTTCTTTGTTGCAGGTTTCTTTGCAGTACCTTTTGTAGCGAGAATTTTTGTGGCGGGTTTCCTTGCTACTGCATTTCGTGCTGGGATTTTTTTCGCCGGTGCCGTCTTCATCGGTTCAGTCTTCGCCGTGGACTTCGCGACGGCTGGCTTTGCTGGGGCGTTCTTCGCTACGGCCTTTGCGGCTGTTTTTTTCGTCGACCGGTCGAGAGCACCAGAACGAATATGTTCAATTGCCCAACATGAAGAATCCCCCACCGGGCAATGCATGTTGTCGACAGATCCGAACTGGCCACGATTGACCAGAAGGAAACAACTCATGCACGTGAATTCATTGGCTTTTTTCGGGGTCACACCTTCGGCGATGTCAGTTGTTGGACGCGGCTCGGGAACAGTTTCGTCGTCTTCATCGTCTTCTTCCTCGTCAGCAGCCGCAATTCGGTCTTTGAGAATCGCATCGAGGTCGGCTTCGACGTCGTCGGGATTGATGTCCTCTTCGTCCTCGTCTTCATCTTCGCCCTTCGATCGTGAAGCGAGAGCGGCATCAACTTCTTCATCCTCGTCTTCGTCATCAGCAACAGCAACGATGTCCTCGCCCTCGAGATCGTCTAGATCACCTTCGAGGACCTCGTCGAGTTCATCGCCTTTGATATCGCCGTCGATATCGACGTCAGTGGCCTCTTCGTCGAATTCCTCGTCGGTGGGTTCGTCAGCCATGTATTCCTCGGGTTAGGTGCCGTTCAACCATTGTGACCGGCGGTGGATAATTACTGTGCGGCGGATGATAGGCAGGTTTGTAGCCATCGGTGCCAACTTTGAGGGCGAACAAGCGATTTAGTGACCGACGCCACAGGTTTCAGGTACCGAGACGACGGCTTTCGGCCCGACGTTCGGCCTGGAGGCGTTCAAGTTCTGGCTCGGCGCTGTGATCGACAAAACGCATCATTCGGGCAATCGCGTGATGACCGGCCTTCTCGGCGATAAGTCGGTGCATCTCTTGACCGACAATGCGATAGGCCGGATGACCTTGCGGAGTGGTGCGCAATTCAATGAGATGCATCGCCTCACGAGCGTTCATATCCATTGAGAACCGAACCTTGTAGGCCAGAGCTACTGAGTAAGAGGCTTCAGTGGGGAAACGCTCTTCGAGAGCTTCATAGAGCGATGCTGAGCGAGCCATGGCCTCATCGAAGATAGGACCGACGCCAGCATCATCCACAGAACCAGGACGGGTGTAACCGTGAGCTGGTGTGAGCTTCTGCCAATCGATGGTCAGCATTCGATGGCGCTGGAGATCTCGGAACGCTCCATAGTCGGCCAGAACATCGAAACGATACGACGGTCGTTCGAGAGCCCGACCCGGCTTGTGGCGTCGATTGGCACGAGTACCTTCATACGCCGTGAGCACAGCGAGTCGATCATCAACGGACATTCGCCGCACTCGATCTTCAATGGTTGCCTCGGGCAACGAAAGATGCGGATAAAGCGCCGCAGTAACAAGTTTGATTTCGGCGTCAGGGTCGAAATCAATAAGTGTGACGACCGGTGCCGGCTCTGCGTCGGTGACTCCTGAAAAAAGGCGACCGGCAATGTCCTCCATCGCCCCGCGGCTTGATGACATGTAGTCGCTCCAGGCCACGCCGCGGTCATCGAGGTCGACTCGCTTAAGGAACGAGGGAACAACTTTGCGAAGTTCCGTGAGCATTAGGTCGGCGTAGGTCCGAGCCTCGGGCAACGGGTGCGCGCGCATGCGAATCAGGAGCGCTTCGTAACCCTGACCAGTTCCGTAGATACCGACGTTGGAAAGTGAGGCTGCGGGGAGCAAACCGCGCAAAGCGTCGAAAGCTTTCGCTCGAATGGCTTGTCGGTAAACGAAATCGCTATCGGAAGGTTCCTTAGGGATTCGCTGACGAAGATCGTCAACCACGACTGGGAGTAACTCGGCGTAAGTGTCGAAGAGCCGATCCATATCTCCGACGTATCGGGTACCGAGCGCAGATTGAAGAACCTCTGGTGGTCGATAGAAACGGTAGCGGCCGCCGAGACGAGCGTCGTAGGCAATATAACGAGTGGACTGTTCGAGATAGGCCATGAGCCGACCCCACTCGAGCACTTTGGTGAGCAGATTCGAGGCCTGTTCACAGGCGAGATGCACACCACCAAGCTGCGCTACGGAATCGTCGCCGTACTCAAAAAAGACACGGTCATACAATTCTTCCGCCCGGCGCAAACCGATTGTTGCGTCGATCGATGCATCGCCGCTGATATCAAGCTCGCCAACGAATTCGTCGAGAAAGAGCCGACGAAGACTTTTCGGCGATCGTGAATAGCGGGCGAAGAGAGCGCCTTTCACGACTTCAGGCAGATTTACGAGGGCAAAAACAGGCCCGTAGAGGTTCGTGAAATAGCGACGCAGTATGTCGGCTTCGGCCGGGCTGAATTCCTCTGCGACGTACACGCTCACGGGCGGTGACAGTACGGCGTGATTGGCACGTAGTCGCGGATGGCCGTTGAGAACTGAGTCACAGGGTATGCCGTTCGAAATCTGCCCGGCACTTTGCCAGCGATTCGGGGTTCAGCCACAGGTCTGCAACTGTCATTGCCATTGCTTTCGCTCCATCTAGAACTCCCCTGTCCCCGCCCTCGTCGGCTGCGTGAGCGGTGAATCCCTCAGTATGGATGCCAACGCCCCTCGGCGAAACGGCGAGCATTGGATGAATCGAGGGAACCAGATGGCTGATATTTCCCATATCGGTGGAACCAACGACGCTGCCGTCCACTCCAGGAGTGCCCATTGTGCGTCCGAACACTGCGGCGTTCTCGGAAAAAAGATCTTCGAGTGTTTCGTTGCGGACAAGGTCAGAATAGGGAGGCTCGATCCACCGCACAGCCATCTCGCAACCAGTAGCCAGTGCTCCCGCTTCAAGGGCGGCAATCACTCGAACTCCGAGAGCATCGACGAGAGCCAATGTCGGAGCACGGACAAACCACTCCATGGACGAAGAGGAAGGAACGATATTTGGTTTGTCGCCGCCATTGGTGAAAATGCCGTGGAGGCGTTCGTCAGGACGGATGTGCTGGCGCAACGCGGCAATGTTCATATAGCCAAGGACCGCAGCATCAAGAGCATTGCGGCCGTCCCAAGGGTGGGCGGCGGCGTGGGCGGCTTCACCGGAGTAGTCAACCGCCAACTGTCGGATAGCGACAGTGGTCATCCAGCGCAGATCCGTATCGGCCGGATGAATCATCATCGCGGCGTCGACGCCTTCAAGCGCTCCGGCCTTGGCCATAACTACCTTGCCACCTCCGCCCTCTTCTGCGGGTGAACCGAGGATGACAACCCGTCCACCGAGTTCATCGGCAAGAGCGGCGGCGGCTAACCCAGTTCCCAGACCCGCAGCGGCGATGATGTTGTGACCACATGCGTGACCAATACCTGGGAGCGCGTCGTATTCGCAAAACACTGCGATTGTGGGCCCCGTTGACCCTGCGGTGGCTCGGAACGCAGTGTCGAGGCCAAAGGCATGTGGTTCGACCTCGAGTCCTTCGGAGCGCAATGCACCGACCAACACTTCATGAGCATGGTGTTCGTTGAAATTCAATTCTGGCTTGGCGTGAATTGAATGCGATACGTCAAGCAACAACGTTTTGCGTCGATCGACTTCATCACAGAGCGCTTGCTTAGCGGTCGCCAGATCCATTAGCTCAGGTTAGTTCCGATCGCAACCGGGAAACCGACCTAGACCACCACAGAAAGGGCAGCATCGACGACATCAATAGAGAAAGTTCGGAAACTCCCGACACTTTCGCCATCGATCTGAACAGCCACCGCCCGATCGAACCTCGCCTCCCAATGGCCAACCCGAACCGAGGAAAGCTGCGGATGGGGCAGGTGGGATCCGGTGCGAGCCCGCTTGAGTGCGAGCCGACGAGAACGGAAAGGCAAGCGACCCGAAGTGATATCGACAAGGCCATCGCCGGGATGGGATCGAGGACCAAGATCAAGTTCACCTTGCCACTGGGCGTTCATGATCGCGACGCTGTTCCGGCCAAAGAGTTTTCCGATGCTCACATGCGCTACTGAAATAAAGCGTTTTCCGTCTGCGGTAACACTCACGATATCGACCGCCGCAATGAGTGCGTTACTTCCCTCTAGCTCGGCCAAACTTCTCGGACCGCCCAATGTTCGACACAGGTCACCGCCTACGAGCCCAACCGTAGGAAGAGAGATCCCCCGAAGAAAGGGTTCCTCAATGATTGCTCGGAGCTCCGCATCGCTATGAGCGATGGGAGAACCGCTTGGGAGTGGCCCTATCGCTCCATACTCTTTGCCCTTTCGAATAGTCACGGTTGGGCCTCTTGAGCGGGGGGGAGGTCAGCACGTGCGGTACCCGAAACAGAGACGACACCTCTGAAAAGCGAATCGGCGGCCTCCGACGCTACAGAAGCGAAATCAGCGTGGGTTTCAGACATCTGTCGGAGTAAGTCGACCAATTGTTTGACAGTTCGAACAAAGTCGCCTCCCGGCATTTCTTCATCGGCCAAAAGCCGATCGAGGTCATCTCCGGATGACCAAGCATGTGCCAATCCGAAAAACGCAGGATCCGGTACGCGAGTTGGTGGCAACCCGAGTCGTAGTTCATCGCTGGCGATTGAGCGCGCCAGTGCCTGAAGATCGTTGGCCCGTTCTTCTATTTGACGAGTCGGAAACCACGGTTCGAGTTGCGGACCTGAATTGCGCGACTCGTACACAAACGCGGAAACAAGACCAGCAAGTGAGGGCGCATCAAGATCGTTCATGATCCCCTCCTCCATTGCTTCTGCAATGAGTAAATCACTCTCGTGGTAGATGCGCACAAGTCGCTCCCCGCGCGCGGTGAGGGACCAACCATCAAGGTGTCCCCAGGCTTCGAGCATCTGAAGGATCCGATCAAATTGATCGATGAGCGAACCTGTACGTGAGGAAATCTGTCGGTCAAGATCGGAAATCTCACGAGAGATTCGATCACGATCACGAAGAGCACGCAGGTGCTGATCCCGCTCGGGACAATCGTGAACAGGGTGGGTATGGATCGGATTTGGCTCCACCTCTTCGTTGCGTGGCTCCGAACGAAATGCATTGCTGCCGCCAGTTTTAACAAATCGATCAAGGGCGTAGGAAACATCACGTTGAAAGGAAGGTTTCGTTGGAGCGAAGGGAACCGGCAGGTCAATTCGGCCGATAATCACCGGACGCTCATCGAAATCCTGAGATCCGAACTGGATCACATTTCGCTTTGCACTGAGAGCCTTGACACGAACAGAGCCGCCTTTTCGACTCGAAACGGAAAGAACCGCGACTCGATCGTGTCCGCCGGATCCCTCCAGCCACAGAACATCACCGGGCCGAAGACCTGTGAGCGCCGACTCAATAGCGACATCCCCGCGATGTCGCTGCTCTTTGTTTCGCGAGCGTTCTAGGAGTGAACGGTAACCCTCAGCGTCTCCGTGCTCGCAGACGATCTGCAGTTCTAGTTGTGTAAGCGCGTCGTATCGAGAGGCGAGTCTCCGCTGAGAACGAACGATGTCGGCATTGACTTGAAATTGCGCGAACGACATCCCGAGCAATCGGTGTGCGTTGGCAGCGTCATATCGACGAACGAGATTCGCGGCCATGTTGTAGGTGGGTCGAAAAGAACTTGTGAGCCTAAAACTCCTGCTTGCTACAAGGGAAGCAACCTCGGAGAAGGGGACAAACGGAGACCAAAGAACAATTGCGTTTCCGTGATCATCAATTCCGCGCCGACCTGCCCTTCCCGTGAGTTGGGTAAACTGAGCCGGAGTGAGGGATTCGTGCCGTTCGCCAGTGAACTTTGTAAGTTTGTCGATGACGACGGTACGTGCGGGCATATTGATTCCCAAAGCAAGCGTTTCGGTTGCAAAAACTATTTTGACTAAACCTTCAACAAAACAACGCTCGACTGCTTCTTTAAAGGGCGGAACCATTCCGGCGTGATGACTGGCAATGCCACGTTGCAACGAATCCAGCCAGCGGTCGTACTCGAGTACATCGAGGTCCTCGTCAGTGAGATCCTGAACGTGATGCTCGGCGATTTCTAAAATTCGGGTTCGTTCGTCATCGCTGGTGAAGCGAAGGTTGGCGTGGGTGCAGGAAGTGACGGCGTCATCACATGCGGCCCGACTGAAAATGAAATGGATGGCGGGGAGCATTTGACGTTCCGCCAAAAGCTCGACCACTTCGACCCGTCCGGGTGTGGCCGAACGGCGACGAATGCCTCGCGCTCGATCGCGAGGATCGATGTCATAGCGACTCCCGCGATCATTCGGCGCACCCTCGATTGAAGTGGGAAGCAGAACAAGCCCATCAACGCTACGGTCATCGACAAGATACCAATTATCGAGCTCAACTGGTCGGTGAGTTTCTGTGACTACCCGCGTAGTTCCGCGAACACTGGTAATCCACTCCCCCAGTTCGGCCGCATTTGAAACGGTTGCTGAGAGGCAAACCAAACGGATGTGCTCAGGCAGGTGGATGATGACTTCTTCCCACACCGATCCCCTAAAGGTGTCTTGGAGATAATGCACCTCGTCCAAAACCACCCAAAGCAGAGGATCGAGGGCTGCCGAACCGCTGTAGATCATGTTGCGTAAAACTTCGGTAGTCATAACAACAATGGAGGCATCGCCATTGATGGACGTATCGCCGGTGAGAAGTCCAACCGAGTCACTCCCGTGAATCTCGACAAGGTCGTGAAATTTCTGGTTCGAAAGCGCCTTTATAGGGGTGGTGTAAAACGCCCTGCGACCTTCACGAAGGGCAGTCGCGAGAGCGTGCTCAGCAACGATTGTTTTCCCGGAACCTGTCGGCGCCGACACGAGAACAGAATCGCCGTCATCAATAGCGGCGATTGCCTCAATCTGGAATCGATCGAGAATGATCTTCGGTGATTTCTTAGGCCTCGACATCGGCGTCCTGCGCCAACTTCTTGCGGTTAGCCCGCTTCCGAAGAGCGAGAATCGTCCAGCCAATGAGAATGGAGAGGACGTAGAGAACAACCATGGGCAGAGCGAGAGCAAACAACGAAATGGGATCGCCGCTGGGTGTGATTACCGCGGCGATCACAACAATGAGTACGCACGCCTGACGCCACCACTGAACGAGCCGGCGAGGTGTGAGTATCCCGAGCATCTGAAGGGCGACGAGTAAAACCGGAAACTCAAAGCCAACTCCGAAGCCCAGCATCATCCAAGCAATGAGCGTCACGTAACTATCTGCGGTGTAAAAGGGCTCTATCTGAGAGCCGCCAATAGTGGTTAAGAATTGGAGTGTCGGATTGAGTACAACATACGCAACCGCCGCTCCGACCAGAAATAAAATGACAGCACTCACCGTGAACGGGATTGCGTATTTGCGCTCGTGCGAGTGAAGACCGGGTATGACAAAACGCCAAACCTGCCAAACGATGATCGGCATTGCCAATGCAATCCCAATGAAGCCCGCCATTTTTATTCGGAGTGCAAAAGCCTGGAGTGGTTCGGTAGCGATAAAAGGTTGTCCGGGCTGCACTTCGTTGAACGGATGCTTTAGGAGTTCCAACACGTAGGGGTAAAGGAACCAGCCAGCGATGGCACCGATACCCACCGCAATGATGATCTTAAATAACCGCGTGCGCAGTTCTGCGATGTGCTCCCAGATAGTCATGTGCCCTGCGGGGGCGGCGAGGTCGGCCATCGTCTACTTCGCCGTGGTCTCGTCTTCGGCGCCAAGATCGGCCACAAACGGAGTTGCCGCTCCCCCATTGAAAGAAGTTGGGCCGGTGGTTGGATCAGTGATGGGTGTGATCAAGGTTGGTCCCGGAGTCATTCGATCGAGAGCGTTCTCTTGAACCTGAGGTTTTCCCAGGTCCATGGCGGTGCGTACCTCCTCCTCGAACCCGGAAGTGACTCTACGAATATCAGCAAGAGTCTTTCCGACTTTACGCGCGACCTCAGGAAGTTTCTCCGGGCCTAAAAGGAGGAGGGCCAGCAACAAGATGACGATGACTTCGCCGCCACCAACGTTGAACATGAACCCCATGCTAACCGCCCGCATTTGCTGTCCCTGCTCAATAGCGTCCCTAAGCCATGGGCGCGATCTGCGCAAAGATGTCCATATGGGTCGACTTCCGTCATTACGTCCGCCAATCGGTTTTGCCCACCGAGGAGCGCGAGCCCACGCACCCGAAAACACTCTCGAAGCCTTCGATCTTGCTAACCGGTTAGGGGCAACCGGTATGGAGAGTGACGTCTGGCTGACCTCGGAAGGAATCGCCGTCCTCGATCATGATGGGTTTGTGGGGCGGCGGCCTCTCCGTCGACAGATCGCTGCTGTCTCCTCCTCGGAATTGCCCAGTCATATACCAACGCTGGCGGAGTACTACGCCAGCGTTGGAACCGATTTCGAGCTTTCCCTAGATATAAAGGACATTGCTGCTGCACCAGAAGTAATTTCTTGTGCCCGCGATGTCGACGCAGAGAGCCGCCTTTGGTTATGTCATCCTGACCGAAAAATTGTCGCCTCGTGGCGGGAACTCTCCGCCGAGGTGCACCTGGTTGAATCCACACGACTCGTAGGTTTCCAGCGAAGCCCGGAACTCCATGTTGCCGAGAGCGCATCTATGGGTATCGAGGTAATCAACCTGCACCACTCAGATTGGACTGGTGGACTAATTGCTATGGTTCATCGCTTCGGCCTGTTTGCCTTCGGTTGGGACGCTCAACACGAGCGCATTCTCGATGGACTTCTCGATGCTGGAATCGATGCGGTCTACAGCGATTACGTGGACCGCATGATGCCTTCAATCGATCAGTTTGGTTCGTAGCGGATTACATCAAGCCGAACCGGCCGAGTGGCCATACGTTGACAAACGCTCGACCGACAATTGTCGTCTGTTCTACAGGACCAAAATAACGGCTGTCTTTTGAATCGCCACGGTTGTCGCCTAAAACCCAAACATCACCTTCGGGTACTATGCATGGCGACTGCAGCGGACACTTATTGGGCGTATTTGAAGCGATTGTTTGTGTCCCGGCGGGTAAATACGGTTCCTCGAGTTTGTTCCCGTTGATATAAACCGATCCCCCATCGAACGCCACAGACTCACCGGGTAAGCCGACGACGCGTTTGATGAGGTTAGGAATACTGCTTGAATTTTCCGAGGGTGGCCGTTCGAAAACAATGATGTCGCTGCGGTTCACGTCGTGAAGTCGGTAACTCAACTTATTGACGAGCACTCGATCATCCTTGTGAAGCGTCGGGTACATCGACAGAGACGGAATGTAGAACGCCTGAAGAAGAAATACTTTTACAATTACAGCAAGAAGTGCCGCTCCAACAATGACGAACGCCCATTCAGCGACCACCGCACCACGAGCCCCGAACCAACGCTCCAGGTGTCGACGGAGGCGACCATTGGAGGGAGTCTCGCTCGAGGTGTCTTCGAGTTGGGAGGGAGCACCGACGTTCATTTCGGAGAGCAACTCATCAATTGGGTCGGTCACAGCATCGCCTGTCAGAAGTGTTCCGGTGACTCCGGATGTCGCCACACTACTGCTGGTAGCGAACAAGCAATCTTCGGGCGACCTCAGCACCTACATGGCGGAGGTCGCCGTCGGCTTCGAGAATTATCGCATCGGAACCAAGTCGAACAAGGAGTCGCTCCAGCCACTGTCGGGTCGCAACAGGGAGTCGAACTCGCACGACTCCCCCACCAAGCTCGGTGACCTCAAGGACTGGATACTGAGTCACTACCCAACGAGCTGGTGGTGCAAGTTCAAGGACAATCGATTGGTCGACCCCAGATCGGGGAAACACTTCGAGCGGTGGAAGATCCGTTGAGACATCGAAGAAATCATTTGTGGCGGCGATATCGCTAATTCGATCGATTCGGAAGATACGAGAATCATTTGCGGTGAGGCACTGACCTTCGACATACCAGTGACCTCTATCGAGTTGAACTCGCCAAGGTTCGATAGTGCGGGTGGAGTGTTCGTCTCGGCCGTAGCTGTAATAGCGAAAAGTAATTCGGCGTCCTTGGCTGACAGCAGAGCGCAAGAGGTCCAGGGTCCCGAGATCGGCATCGTCGAATCGGAGGTCGATGGGGTCGGCGTCTTGGAGCGAAATCGCCTTCGCCACCTTGTCGAGCGCTCGAACGAGCGGTCCATCAATGTCGGCGCCAGGGACGGAGGCAAATGTTCGCCGGGCGATAAGGAGTGCGAGACGTTGTTCAGATGTGAGCTGCAGAGGCCGTCGGAAATAATCGGACATCGTGATCTGCACGTGGTCCGAATCGATCACTAAATCCACAAGCGCATCGGGGGTGTAGGGATACACGCCGACCATCCAAACTCGTTCCAGACAAGAGAGCAGTTGCTTTTCGTCCAGATCGAAGCGCTGACAAATCTCGGGGATTGATGCGCCCCCTGGTTGGGCTGCCACCCAAGGGACAATTGCGAGCATTCGTTCGAGGCGCTCGCTGGCGGTGAGTTGCTGGCTCATTGGGTAGTGCCATCGGCAATCTCGGTGAGCCATGAAATCATGTCCAAGCGCAATTCTGAGGGGCCCAAAATCTCGGCGTGATCAAGGAAACTCAGGACATAGGACCGAAACGCCGCCCGCGAGGTGATTCCAACTTCAAAAACAATCGATCCGTTCGCACGCTTTTCGACAATTGTGGAGGTACCGAGCGTTTCCGTGGCGAATCTTGCCTGATCGCCGTCGACAAGGAGTGTGGCCGTGATCGGTGAATCCTCCCCAAATTCCCAAGGATCAAGTTCCACAGTAGATGCCGAAATACGTGGACTAGTGAACGTTGATGGCTCGTCAAGTACAACCTCGCCGATGATGCGATCGAGGCGGTAGTTACGTGGTTCGCTGCGCTCTCTGTCGAACGCATGCAGATACCAGTGGCCTCTCCGGAAGTCGAGATGCCACGGTTCGACTGATTTACGAACAGTTTCCCCCGCTCGCAAATAGCCGAAATGGGCGGCGCGTGATTCCATGACCGCACTGAACAAAGGGAATACAGAGGGATCGACCGGCAGATCGGCAATCAAATCTGCATCTTCGCCAATATCTGGATTGGTGGGGTCGACTGCACCGCCGAGTCGGCGAAGCGCCCCCGCCACTGTTTCCTCAGGATCACCAATTTGTACCGCCTGCAATGCAAAACGCAGTGCTGCAAGTTCGTCGGTCTCTAGTCCGAGATCGGGCATCTCGTAGCGCGAACGCTCAACCCAATAGCCCTGCTCCTCAGGGAAGGTGCCCGGGACCGGGACAACCTTGATTGGCACTCCGAGCTCGCGGAGTTCGTCCTTGTCCCTTTCGAAGGTCCGACGGAACGCCTCTTTGCCTTCCGCGTAACCGGCGACCCGTTGACGAATGTCCTCAGCGGAAAGTGGTCGTTCCGCATCAACGAGTGCGGCAGTCAGGTTCATTAACCGTTCGAGTTTGTCTTCAGTTGCCATTGGTCACCATTAACGCCGATGCATCACAACGATGCAATGAGTTTCTCGACCCGCTCATCGTGTGATCGGAATGGGTCTTTACAAAGCACGGTTCGCTGGGCTTGGTCGTTGAGTTTCAAATGAACCCAATCCACCGTGAAGTCGCGTTTTTTTTCTTTCGCTCGCCGAACGAATTCGCCGCGCAGACGAGCGCGAGTCGTTTGGGGCGGGGTGTCAATTGCTTCATCAATTTCAGCATCATTGCAGACTCGCTCGACAAGACCTCTCGCTTGCATCCGATAAAAGACACCTCGCTTGCGGCTTATGTCGTGATACTGCAAGTCAAGGAGTGAAACTTTGGGGTCGGTAAGTTCAAAGCCGTGTCGTTGTCTATAGGCCTCGATGAGATTGTGCTTCATCACCCAATCGGCTTCCCGGTCCTGCCCGAGCGGGTCCTTTTCGATTTGAGTGAGTGCGGTCTCCCACATTCCGAGGGCTTTCTTTTCAAGCGGTGACAAATCTCTTCGCTCGGCATAACGAAGGGCGCGCGTGAGATATTCACTTTGGATCTCTAGCGCGGTAGCTTCCCGACCATTGGACAGTCGCACCCGACTCGTACAAGTGATGTCGTGGCTAATTTCTCGAATTGCTCGAATCGGATTTTCGAGCGTCATGTCACGAAGAACCACATTGGGCTCTTCGATCATACGAAGCAGTAAAGCTGTTGCGCCGACCTTAAGAAACGTTGCATATTCGCTCATGTTTGAATCGCCAACGATGATGTGAAGCCGCCGATACTTTTCCGGATCGGCATGGGGCTCATCGCGAGTATTGATTATTGGGCGACTACGCGTTGTGGCAGAGGACACGCCTTCCCAGATGTGCTCGGCCCGTTGGGAAATACAAAACATTGCCCCTCTGGCGGTCTGGAGCACCTTTCCTGATCCGGCGTAGATTTGCCTGGAAACGAGAAATGGGATGAGGGCCTCGGCGTAGCGAGAAAACTCATCCTGCCGACCGGTTAAGTAGTTCTCATGACAGCCGTAGGAATTTCCAGCCGAGTCAGTGTTGTTCTTAAAGAGATAAATATCGCCTCGGATGCCTTCATCGGCCAGTCGCTGCTCGGCAGCATTGACTAACTGTTCGAGAATCCGTTCGCCGGCCTTATCGTGCACCACGACCTCGTGGATCGAGTCGCATTCTGGAGTTGCATATTCGGGATGCGATCCAACGTCCAGATAAAGGCGGGCTCCATTCTGAAGAAAAACATTCGAACTACGACCCCATGAAACGACACGACGAAAGAGGTAACGAGCTACTTCATCGGGGCTCAACCTTCGTTGACCGCGCAACGTACACGTCACGCCGTACTCGTTTTCGAGTCCGAAGATTCGCCGCTCCATAAACGCACGCTATCGGTGCAGCAGTGGCTATGTGTGATTGCCGAAGGTAGTCAAACGGCCGGAAAGAGATTTTGGATATCGGATCGTTCGATCCTGCGGAAGGTGCGGCGAGCATCGGAGCGTTCAAGTACTGCAACTTCGAGGTCGCTAGTTGGTAGATCTCGATCGGGACCGCATAAAGCGTCCACGCAGTATTTCAAAACCTGACCGAGGCCAAGTCCGGTTACCCAGGTATCGCGCATGCGAGATGCAATCGCTTCGGCATCGCCACCGAGTACCGAAAAATCTCCTTCGTCCATCACTGTTCCGTCGTAAAGAATGTGGAACAATTGGTCCTGTTCAGAGGATGAGCCCACTTCCGCCACGAGAATCTCGACTTCCATCGGCTTCATTTCGTGGGTGAAAACCTGACCAAGAATTTGGGCGTATTGATTTGCAAGGCTGCGGGCGTCGACATCTTCACGGCTATAGGTGAAACCTTTGAGGTCGGCCGATCGCACGCCGGCGATTCGCAATTGGTCGAATTCGTTGTACTTACCAACCCCTGCAAAAGCGATGCGGTCGTAAATCTCGCTCACTTTCCGGAGAGTTGATGAGGGATTCTCCGCACAAAGTACGATTCCACTGTCGTACTGAGCGGCTACCAGTGCACGACCACGCGCAATGCCCTTTCGGGCATAGTCGGCCCGATCCTTCATAACCTGCTCAGGCGCAACGTAGAAAGGCATGCTCATGATCGGGCCACCTTTGTCTCGCTACTGGTTTCAGGAACACGGTTCATCCCGACTTGACGGGCGGTGAGGGTCTCGAGAAGACCAGTAAACCGTTGGGCGATGACTGAATCTGAGATTCGTGTGAACCCATCTTCAGCAATAGTGGCGATGACTGGATAGATGCCGCGCACCATGTCGGGACCGCCAGTTGCCGAGTCCTCGTCGGCGGCTTCGAATAACGCCGTAATTGCAAGGTCCACCGCGTCATCACTACTGAGGCCTTCACGGAATCCCATTTTCACAACGGAACCGGCAAGTGATCCACCCGAACCGCTCGTGGCAAAGTTCGATTCTTCGTACCGACCACCAGTGATGTCGTATTGGAAGAGCCGACCCACACTGCGACGAATATCGAAGCCAGCGAAGATCGGGACTACCGCAAGTCCTTGCATCGCGGCGGGAAGGTTATTGCGCACCATTTGCCCCAGCTGGTTTGCTTTACCTTCCAAGGAAAGCGATGTGCCTTCAACTTTTTCGTAATGCTCGAGCTGTAATTGAAAAAGTTTGACCATCTCCATCGCCGGACCAGCCGCTCCGGCAATGGCGACCCCAGAATGGCGATCAGCGGGGAATACCTTTTCGATAGCCCTGTGACTAATGATATTTCCGGAGGTCGCTCGTCGGTCACCGGCCATCACAACGCCGTCGATATAACGGATTGCCACCACGGTTGTCGCATGGGTGATCGCTAAACGAGTCGCTACGTCGGAACCTGGAGTTTCCGGTTGAAGTCCTAGCCTACGAACGAGACCAGCAAAGTCTGGTCCTGGATCATCATCTGGTTGAAAGAACGGCATACTCACAAGGGGAAATGCTACCGGGTCCGGATCGGTGTGAACCCAGCGGAGTACTACTGGCCACCCTTTTGGACAAATGAGCGCACGAAGTCCTCGGCATTTGTTTCGAGAACCTCGTCAATCTCGTCGAGAAGGTTGTCTAATTCGACTTTGAGTTGCTCGCCCTTCGGGAAACCTGCCGGTGCCTCTTGTACCTCGACCTCGGACTTTTCGGCCTGAGGTTTCCTCATTTGCTCACGTTCGGCCATCAATGGTCCTTCCAGTGGATCACGTTAAGTTTACGAATCGAGTTGGTGGAGCAATTCGGCTGCTGTTGTGCTTCTTTCGATGACGCTAGCCACATGGGCGGCAGTTCCACGTGAGGGCTCCATCATGGGAACTTTGCGCAATGTGTCTCCCCCGACATCGAACACCATGGAGTCCCAATTTGCAGAAATTATTTCCCCTGGAAATTTAGCAAGACACTTCCCGCGAAAAAATGCTCGAGTATCAAGTGGCGGTTCGGTTTTTGCTTTCGAAATCTCATCGTCTGTGCAGAATGTTCGCAGACCAATCCGACTGGCCAATGATTTTTCCGGTCGGAGATCGTGATATTGCAGGTCGAGTGCGTGGAGGCGGACGTCGCCCCACTTGAGATCGTGTCGCTCCCGGTATCCCTCAATCACTCGATACTTTGCGATCCAGTCCACTCGATCTGCCAAAACTGCATGATTGGATTCGAGCGCGTCGAGAACTTCACCCCACTGGGCGAGGACATCGGCCCCAACGGACTCACCGCCTACATTTTCGAAGCCGTGCACCGATGCCCAATCTGTGGCTCTTTCGAACAATTCTCTCTGCACTTCGATGGCTCGTATCGATGTTCCATCACGAAGAGCGAGAGGCTGTCGTAAAGAAAGATCGGCACTCACCTGACGAACCGCACCTACCGGCGAAACAAAATCGAATGAGGTCGGAAGCCAATTGTCCTCAATCATTGCGAGGGCAAAGACCGTGGTCCCGACCTTCAGGAAAGTTGCAGTTTCCGACATATTCGAATCGCCGATAATGACATGGAGGCGTCTGTATTTGAGGGGATCTGCATGCGGTTCGTCGCGCGTGTTGACAATGGGACGTTTGAGAGTGGTTTCAAGACCAACTTCTTCTTCGAAAAAATCTGCTCGCTGACTAAGTTGGTAAGGGAGAATTTCCGTATCTAATCCGAGTTCATTGCCAACTTTTCCGGCCCCACAGAAGAGCTGTCGGGTGATGAAATGGGGGGTGATGTGGCGAACGATTTGACCGAACGGGAGATGGCGATCCAACAAGTAGTTCTCGTGGCAACCGTAGGAATTTCCTTTTCCGTCGGAGTTGTTCTTATAGACAACGATCGACTGTCCGGGCGGCAAAATGGCGTCCGCGGCCCGCATAGATTCCACCAGAATCTGTTCCGCGGCCCGGTCGAAGACAACGATCGATCGAGCATTTGTGCATTCCGGTGTTGACAGTTCCGGATGGGCATGGTCGACGTAGTAGCGGGCGCCGTTCGTGAGCACCGCGTTCACCAGATGAGTTTCCACTTCCGGTGGAGATGCACCGCTGGTGGAAAATCCACGTGCATCCTGTCCTGGGGATTCATGGTCGAAATCCCAATCCGGCCGCTGGTCGGGAGATACAACATCGCCATTCCTCAGCGATGCCATATAGGCGTTTATCAGAATCGAAGAGGCAGTAATTGGGTTTTGTTCGTCGACCCCTCGCTGAACGATGCCGAATTCTGTCTCGATACCGCAGATTTTCGCGATTGCCACGTTCGAACCCTACCGACTGGCCATGGATCGAAGTCCGTTAGAGGTACTGGCCAGTACCGATGCGCTCAATCGAGCGCCCCCCGGTGGACTTTGCGTCGGAATGTTTGACGAGTGTGCGGATGTAAATAATCCGCTCACCCTTCTTCCCTGAAATCTTGGCCCAGTCGTCAGGGTTCGTTGTATTGGGAAGATCTTCATTCTCTTTGTATTCCTGATGAATTGATTCGATGAGATCCTCGGCACAAATACCTCGGGCCCCGGTGGCCAAGAACCGCTTAATTGCCAATTTCTTGGCCCTGCGAACGATGTTTTCGATCATGGCCCCTGAAGAGAAATCCTTGAAGTACATGATCTCTTTGTCACCATTTTGGTAGGTCACTTCGAGGAATTGATTGAGTTCGTCCTCTCTGTACATTTCGGCAACGGTCTGCTCAATCATTACTCGCACTGCTTTCTCCGGATCCCCGCCACCGAGTGAATCGACTTCAAGTGGATCGAGGGGCAAATCGGAGGTGAGATAACGGGCGAAAATTGCTGCCGCAGCGTTCTCGTCGGGCCGTTCGATCTTGATCTTCACATCGAGGCGACCCGGTCGGAGAATTGCCGGATCGATGAGATCCTCACGATTCGAAGCGCCAATCACGATCACGTTTTTCAACGTCTCTACGCCGTCGATCTCGGCAAGCAACTGAGGAACAATTGTGGATTCCATATCGGAACTGATGCCTGTACCGCGCGTGCGGAAGAGTGAATCCATTTCGTCGAAGAACACGATGACTGGCCACCCCTCTTCGCTCTTCTCCCGGGCTCTCTCGAACACCAATCGAATTTGACGTTCGGTCTCGCCGACGTATTTGTTAAGCAGCTCTGGCCCTTTGATGTTGAGGAAGTAACTGCGCGCATCCGCATCGCCGGAAATCTCTGCAACTTTTTTGGCGAGAGAATTGGCTACGGCCTTAGCGATGAGCGTTTTACCGCAGCCGGGAGGGCCATAAAGCAAAATTCCCTTCGGCGCTGGAAGTTTGTGCTCGGCGAACAGTTCGTGGTGAAGAAACGGAAGTTCGACCGCATCCATAATCTGTTCGATTTGCGAGTCGAGACCTCCAACGTCTTCATAAGAGACGTCCGGAACCTCTTCGAGAACGAGTTCCTCGACGTCTGGGCGTGGGAGTTTTTCGATCAGTAATGCCGCCCGTGGGTCGAGAAGAACTGCGTCCCCCGCGCGTAAACGCACACCCAAGAGCGCGGAACTGAGTTCAACGACCTGTTGTTCGTCGGCACGACCAACGACCATTGCTCGGTTGCCATCGGAAAGGAGTTCGCGGAACGTCACAACTTCACCGGTTCGGTCCGGAGCTCGTGTGAGTACAACGTTCAGTTGCTCGTTGAGTACGACCTCGTCACCACGATCGAGTTGGGACGCATCAATCTCGGGATGCAGCGAAACCCTGACTTTGCGACCACCGGAAAAAACGTCCACAGTTCCGTCGTCATTCTTCCCAAGCATTGTTCCGTACGCCGCTGGCGGTTGGGAAAGTTTGGCGACTTCCTCACGCAAGGTGGCGATGTGATCGCGGGCATCACGCAACGTGTCGCTCAATTTTTCATTCTGACCAGTGGCTTGGGAAAGGTTCCCCTTGGTTTCGAGCAATCGCTCTTCGAGAAGTCGCACACGTTTGGGAGCGTCTTGCAAGCGGCGGCGTAGGGAAGCAACCTCCTCTTCAAGGAGTCGCGTTTGCTCTCGTTCCTCTGGATTCAAAAATCCGTCTTCAGTGTTCGGATCTTGAGGGGTCATTGGCGTGTAGTCCTCCTCGTCGAGTGACCGGACCCTATCCCTGTGCCCAATCATTCGTCGGTCCCCGTGACTGATTGCCAAAGATTCCGTCCCCGGTGTAAGCCATGGCATTCGGGGCACTATGGTTTGCGGGGTCCACCAATCCCCCTCACGAAGAGGTGTTACGACGATATGAAGGTCTGGATCGATCAGGATCTCTGCACCGGCGACGGGCTTTGCGAAGAAATCGCGCCCGACGTATTCACCCTGCTCGACGACGGCCTCGCCTACGTCAGAGAGGGCGACAAAGTGTTTTCCGACCCGGGCGGCGCTGCTGGCCTCGCCAACATCCCCGACGGGCAACTTGAAGCTGTCATCGAATCCGCCGAGGAGTGCCCCGGCGAGTGCATCTTCATTGAAGTCGAGTAACGCAGGTGCCAATCGGCGCTTCACTACGAGTTGTTCCCTCGGCCCCGGTCATCCCGGGGCCGAGTCGCGCATGGCTCGAGGCACGGGCTACTAAAAGCAGGGTCTACTAAAGGCAGGGCCCAGTCGAAACGCTGCTTCCTAACGGAGCACGCAACATCTCCTCTAACTCCGATGGAGCAAGTGCATACGCCACATCAGCCCTATCTCGAGCAATGGCAAAGGCAATACCCACGACATTTCCCGATGGATCAATCAATCCAGATCCCGAGTCGCCTGGTCGTAAGCTCGCCGCAATTTCTAGGACCCTTCGCTCTGTGCGCTGCGTTCCGTAAATATCCAGACCGGTAGCGGTGATAGTTCGGGCAACAGAGAACGGAGCAATCCGAAGAGATTCTCCACCGGGATGACCAAATACTCCCCCAATGACGCCTCCAGCGGGGTCCGGTCTGGCCAACGGAAGAGGCACACGATCAAAATTTCGAACCTGCACCAGGGCCAAGTCGCGGTCAGGATCGAAGGCAACCACCTGACCGACGAAGGATCGGCCATCGTTGCGCAAAATAGAAGTCGACCGTTCACCCGCAACAACATGCGCGTTGGTAGCGATGAGATCCACGGCAATGACAAAGCCGGTTCCATCCTGCAAGTTCGAACAGGCTGCACCTTCCACCTTTACGACCGAACGGGCAACTTCTTCATACGTTGTCGCAGACAACCCTGATTCGATCGGAGGCGGGCCCAGTGCCGGTGTCGGTCGAAGAGCATCGAATACTTCTGGAAATGCGTCATTGCCGAGAGCTGACCGAAGCGCCTGCATGGCATCGGGAGGCCGAGGAAACGAACTGTCAATGGTTCGCGCAATCCAGGAGTTCGCAGTTTGCGAAGCTAACCAGCCGGGAGATGCAACAAAAATGGGGACGACGAGCCACACCAACACGATTGCTCCAGTGAAACCTACCGCAGCTCCAAAAAACCGGTCGAGACCTCCGATTGAACCGAGCTTGCGTCGAGGTGCGATGCGCCCTCCAATCATGAATCCGAGTGCTTGGCCGAGTGTCGCCCCGATGAGGAAAAAACCAAGAGTCACCAAAATCGCAATTCCGGGGTTTACCAAACCAAGTTGACGGAGAACCCAGGGTAAAAATTTCACTGCGATAAAAAGACCAACGCCGAGACCGATCCAGGAAATGACTCGAGCGACAAACCCCAGTCGATAGCCCCCGATCGTGGCCAGAACAATGGCAGCGAGCAAAAGGGCATCAAGGAGGCTCATGGTTCGAAGCTGGCGACTGCTGCTAAGTGAAACTAAACGCTGAGTAATCGAGCGTGAGTGAGGAACCCGGTATGTGCGACCATCCGGTGGTCGGGTCGAACTGCGAGACCTTCAACATGCCAGGTTCGGTTAAGAACCTCTACCGTTTCGGCCATCTCAAAAGCGCTTGCATCGAGGACCTCGCGAAGCTGCATCACCTGAACGATGCTGGGCGTGTAGGCCAAGAAGATGCCGCCCGGCCGTAACGATATCTCGGCGTGTTTTACGACTTGCCAAGGTTCGGGAAGGTCAAGCACAACTCTGTCGAGTCCCATTTCGTCGATTCCGTCGTAGCAGTCGCGCAATTCAACCTTGTAGCGGCTGAGCGCTTCATCGCCAAGAAATGCGCCGACGTTTTCCTGGGCTCGTTCGGCAAAATCCTCACGCAACTCATACCCAACAATTTCGGCACCAGCGCGCAGCATCGCCATTGAGAGAGCTCCGGAACCGACTCCGGACTCGAGTACCCGTGCACCGGGGAATATGTCGGCGAGTAGAAGGATCGGTCCAAGATCCTTTGGATAAATAACCTGAGCGCCGCGAGGCATCTTGAGTACAAAGTCTGACAACGTTGGTCGAACCGCCAGATACGCGACGTGCTTCGTTGAACGAACGGTGCTTCCATCGGCAAAACCAATGATGCTGTCGTGGGGGACAAAACCCGAGTGAGAATGAAACTCACCTGCGGCCTTGAGGGTGATGAGGTAACGACGCTTCTTTGGGTCGATCAGAAGAACGCGATCACCAATTGCGAATTCACGGCTCATCGGTTGCTGCTTTCGGGGGGCTCGTGCGGGTTGGACCAATCTCTACAGATACTGCCACTCCGCTTTCCGAGGGAAGGGTGCCGCCCGCCCGATCGACGAGACGGCAGAACGCGCAGATTTCAGAAGAACTGGGAGCGCCACAGGAGGTGCATGGCGTGAGAGATTCGCGGTCTTCGACCTGCCCAGCAACGAACAGTTGGGAAGCACGATCGAGGAAACCGAAGTAAAACGCATGTTTCGACCCGGGTGATCCCACCTCGATCTCGTTGAGAGCTTTTTTGTACCCGAGATGTCGGTTCCCTGCAGCCATTGGGCACTCGTCCACGAGATAGTCGATCCCTTTTACGACGCAGTAGGCCGCAGTCTCCCGCTCGGAAAGCCGCACGAGTGGTTTCACTTTTCGCGGGAAACCATCACGCTCCTCGAGAACCGGCAACTGTCTGCCGAGGAATTCGGTGTGCCAATGCAAGGTGTTCCCGAAGAGAACAGCAGCTTCATCATCGAGGTTGTGACCGGTGACGAGTACGTCATAGCCGCCTTCTATGGCAGCAGAATCAAACAGGTGACGCTTCGTGAGTCCACAAGCGGAGCATGGGACACGCTTAGCGGCGCGTGAGCCTGTTGGAATATCGAATCCGTAGGCCTTCGTGATGTCGACCTCAAGTAATCGAAGCCCCCGGCTCTCGGCATACGCCCGCGCGTAATCGCCCGAGGTATCGCTGTAGTCCCCAATCCCGAGACCGACGTAGAGGCCGTCAACTTCGTAACCGAGATCGATCAAAAGGTCCCAGATCGCCAGAGAATCCTTTCCTCCTGAAACTGCGACCAAAAGTCGGTCGGTTTTCTTCATCATCGAATAGTCGTCGATTGCTTTTACGACCTGTCGGCGGCAAAGTTCCAAGAAGTGCTCGGCGCAAAAGTTTGCATTATGACGACGAATATCGATGATCGCAGGACCGCGACATGTCACGCACTTCACTGGAAACCACCAGAGATAACAGGTCGGATTTCAACAAAATCATCGTTGCTTAATGACTCATCCCCGGGGACGAGTTCACCTCCTCGGATCACAAGAACTTCTTCTCGTTGGAGGCCGAGATCTCTCAAAAGGTTCACAATCGTGATGGGACCTTCGATGTCGATCTCGCGACGTGGGTTGCGCAGTAGAACCTTCACCCCTGCATGATCGCAGGCCGGGGACTGCTCGTCACACACGAGAGCATCACTTGGATTCTTTTCGGTCTGTCTTTCGCTGCGATCTCTGGTGTCGCCGACGCTGTCGGCGCGTGGATGGCGCGGGGTCATGACGGATAACGAGAGTCTCACCGACCTCTAATCGGCCCTTATAGATGGACTCAGAAGATGGCCGGAGAGCCCACCGGAGAGCACGAAAGCCCCAGAGCAAGGCTGCAGCCAGAAGCCATGGACGACTCCCGCCCACGACACCTTTGGTGAGAGTTTGGCGGCTGAAATTTGAGAAAAGGCTCATGCCCTGCGGATCTCAACAACCGTGCGTCGGCGACGCCCTCGGCGGCTTCCGAGGGCAAAGGCCAGTACAACAGACGTTACGGCGATGGCGGTGATGGCCATAGAAGCGAAATTCCAAGCTTCAGATTCGACGTCTTCGGCATTGCCTTGGATTTCACGAAACTTTGATTCAATGTGGTCTCGAGTGATGGGGCCCTTGGGATCGGTCGTCATCTTGCTCCTTGAGGGGTTGTTCCGAGATCGCCTTTGCCGATTCGGGTGAACGCGAAAGCAGCGAGGCCAGTCATGACGATGGCCACGAGAACATAGGGAACCCAGGACCAAAAGCCACTGAATACCGCACCAGTCTGCGACTGAAGGGCTCGAAGAGCAGACAGGGCCAGCAAGAAGACGCCAACAGCAATGACAACCATCCCACCCACACCAAAAGCAATAAACCGACCGATATTTCGAAGCGGAGCAATTGTTTCTTGCCGCGCATAGGAGAGAAGGAGATCCCAAAGATCTTGAATCGTCTCCTGAATGGATTTCGACGAACGGGCCACAAGAGTCCTTTCTGGAAACGGTGCAGCTGAAAACGGTGCAGGTTCAGTATCCCATTAACAGCCGGGGCTGTCAGCACTTCAGTTCGTTGCACTCCATTGAGGACCATCATCGGGCCTGATTCGGGAATGCAACAGGATCAACTGATCCTCCATCATTTCGCTAAATAGCTCGAGGCGTCGACTTGGGTCTAACTCCGCCAGGAGAATCTGCCGATCCATGGGGCCCATAGGAGACATTGTACAAAGCTGCCAGGTCGCAATCTCCGGATCCGAGACAAGTTCAAAATCTGAACTCGGAACAGTGAATCCCAGTTGAGCGGCACTTTGTAGAAAAACTCGGAGGCGTTCAGCGGCCAAGTTGAGAAGGGGGGTTGCATCGGGTTGGAGGTTCTCGTCGTTGAGAGGAGAGCAATCTGCACTCGGATAGGGGTCATCGGTTAACCACCGAGAAATGCTGATGCGTTCAATCCCCGCGGCAAACACAGTCCAACCGCCGTCTGGCCGCTGATCCGCCTCCAGTATTCGGACCCGGACTCCGATGTCCGATCTTGTGTCTCCGCCGCCAGTCTCCGAGCCTCGGACAATGAGCGCCGTACCGAAGCATTGGTCACCTCCCAAAACTTTTTGCATCATTTTTTTGTAACGGCTTTCAAAAACTTGGAGGGGTAAACCCGCATACGGAAAGACCACCGAACTCAACGGGAACATCGGTAAGCCAATGAATTCTGATTGATTCATTTCGGCGGTAGTGGTTCGATTGCTGCGAGTTTGATTGACTTTCCATAAGGGATCAGGCGATCAGTGAATCCATCGGCCACGCCAGTGGTGCGAGGGTCAGGGCCGTTATGGAGAAATGAAAAAGACAGTGAACTTCCTTGGGTCGCGGTTGCCACTCCGGCAAGCCCATTGACCCCATTAAGCGTGCCGGTCTTCGCCCGCACATTCCCTGTTGAGGCAGAAGCGAGCATCCGTTTTCGGAGAGTTCCGAATCGACCAGCGATCGGAAGCTGAGAAGATAATTCGGTCATTGAATCAACTGCCTGCGAAAGCGCAAGAGCAAGCGTGCATGTCATACGGTTGAGTGGATCCAATCCCGACCCATCAACCATTGTGAATCCCGAAAGATTAAAACCTTGCCGTTGTAGTGATTGCCCTGCGGCGGTAATTCCTGCCGCGGTTGTCCCGTTGCCCGAAGACTCTCGACCGATTTCTCGCAACAGAAGTTCAGCGGTGGTGTTGTCGGAATTGGCCAGCATCTCCCCTACGAGTTCAGAAATCTTGGCGGAGTCGAATGTCGTCAGGATTTCTCGGTCGTTGGGGGCACGACCTGCGGATGCACCACCGTCTATGACTACCCCTCGGCTTCGCAACATGGTCAGGAGTGTTTGCGCGAATAACAGAGGCGGATCTCCTGCTTTACGGTTGGCATTCACGCTATCGGGTGTCTCGGTGTAGCCAGTTGAGCCGTCATTAACTAAAAGTGCCGAAAGCGGTGCGACCGTGCCGCCGGTTTGATACCGAGACGGCCAACTCGGAATCCAACGCTGCGATTCGTGTCTCGAGTCATCGCCCACGATTCCCCCGGTGATCCGTTTGACATCCGCTCTCACAATCGAATCGGCAAAGGCCCCCATATCCTCAACGAATTGGTTGGGGTCCTCGAAGACGGTGATGTAACCCTTTGTAGTGAGCAGTGGATCTCCGCCCCCGACCACGAACAGATCCCCAGTCACCGTCCCATTCGAGAGAGGCAATGCACTAGCGACCTCGGTTTGTAGTCGCCGATCGGCTCCGAGGATTTCCATTGCGGCGAGGGAAGTCGCCAGTTTCATAAGAGAGGCAGGCACAAAAGAATTGTCAACGTCTCGGGAATATAGAACCCGCCCATCAAGTTCGACTAGGGCGCACTCGGAACCTTGAACCTTGTTGAGATAGGAATCGATCGCCCCACGAAATTCTTGACCGGCGGCCGGAGGCTCTAACGAACCCGGGAACCGGCGAGCAGAAAGCAATGGAGTTTGTGGAACCGTAGTTGGCGATGTCGCCGATTGGGCATCAACGGTCAGCGCAGGGAGCGAAACGATCGCTACAGCGATCGCTGTAGCGATCGCGAAGAAACGTAACATCACGAACCTGATTGGTCAGAATGGCGGTGAAGCCAATTGCTGCGCTCGGCCATCGCGTTGAGGGCAACAACCGCCCGCTCCGCGCTGGGGAAGCAGTAGCGGCCAGCCCTACTGACGGCGAGCACCGCTGCGTTGGACGGATCGGCAACCGCCAGTTCGGTGGCGATAAGTACCGGCTTTAAAAATGTTGTTGAGACATCCATAGCGGTTGTTACGTAACGCTCGTCTTGTCGATCGTGGAAGGCAACGATTCGTTCGAGTCCATGTTCGGGGAAGAACGGACCTTCTCGCTCTAAGCGCCCTTGGTTCGATTGAATGCCCATGCCGAGCAAAATAACTGCATCAACCTCAGGGTGCGCTACTACCGCATTGAGAACCTGAGGGATCGTATCTTTCGTTTCGCCGCCCGCGAGATCGATTGGATTATTTCGACTCCAACGAGGAGGCAAGAGTTCGTCGAGCGACTCTCGCAGATCGGCGGGAAGGTCGAGCAGTTCCAGTTTTGTTGACGCGATGGCATCGGCGGTGAGCACGCCCCATCCTCCCACGGTCGTGACAATTGCCAACCGCGGGCCTGGGGGCAGAGGTTGCGTGGCAAATGCAGCCGCAATGTCGAAGGCCTCGGTAACACTGGCGGCACGTGTTGCTCCAACCTGCCGACACATACCGTCAAATACTCGGTCATCAGTAGCCAGCGATCCGGTATGGCTCGCTGCCGCTCGGGCACCCGACCCTGACGAGCCGCCTTTAACAATCACCACCGGCATTCGCTCACAAACTTTCTGCAGGCGAGAAGCGAATTGCCGTCCCTCGGTGATGCCCTCGATATAGACCAATCCAACTGAAGTTTCGGGATCTTCAGCGAAGTATTCGAGCATGTCAATAACGCCCACTTGCGCGGCGTTGCCAACGGATATGGCTCGGCTCACCCCAACCCCACTCCACTGCGAGAGATTGAGAAACGAAGAAACGAAGTTCCCCGATTGACTGGCAATACCGATTGATCCGGACGGCGGGTAGGGGGCGACAATTTGGGCGCAGAGTTGCGAGGGCGTCGAGACCAGTCCCTGCCCATTGGGACCGACAATCAAAATGTTCAGTTCGTTTGCGAGAGCGACAAGGTCCTCTTGCTGCGTGCGACCCTCGTCTCCCGCTTCGCCGTACCCGGCCGAAGCAATAAACGCCGCGCGCACTCCAATGTCGGCAGATTGACGCAGCAGTTCAGCGTTCGATGAAGCAGGTGTGCACACAAAGACGAGGTCTGCTTGATCAGCAGGAATTTCCGTCAAAGATTTGTAGGTAGGACGACCGAGTACTTCAACACCATCACGATTCGTGGCAAAGACATTTCCCGTGTAACCGCTTACTAAAATGTTGTGAAGAGCAACAAAACCAAACTTGCCTGGGTGTGTTGACGCTCCGGCGACGATGACACCGCGCGGATCGAAAAGTGCGTCGAAGTGGGCTCGATCAAAACTCATAGCGTCCCTCAAGTTCCACAAGGGCATCGAGGGCGATTGGGACTCCATCACAGATCATGAGCGGATTGAGATCGATTGAAACGAGTCCGTCGATGGATGCCGCGGCATTTGAGAGCCCCATCAACACATCGGCGAGTGCGTTCCTATCGATAGCCGGTTCGCCGCGGAATTCATCAAAGAGCGAACTGGTACGAAGCGAGTCAAACATGTCGAAGGCATCGGATTGGGCAATAGGAGCCAACCGGATAGAGACATCAGCGAGCGCTTCAGCGAGCACTCCGCCGAGACCGAATGCGATCGTTAACCCGAAAACAGGATCGAGGGAGACGCCAGCAATAAATTCTCGAAGACCAGAGGCCATTGGCGCAATAAGTACGCCTGTGGCTTCGTCCTCCGGTCGAGCGGCCGCCAAGAGATCCACCGTGGCACTCGCTACTGCATCGGCATCGATAAGTCCGAGGCGAACGAGACCGCGTTCTGATTTGTGGGCAACGTGATCACCGCACAACTTGGCCGCGAAAGGCCCAGACATCGTCGAAACCCCTGAACGGGCTTCTTCGGGGCTTGCTACAAGAATCTCGGGCAGGAACGTGACGCCGAACGGCGCCAGGATGGCCTTCGAATCGGATTCAGAAAGAGTGTACGTCATGGAACCAGTGCAGCCCGGAAGAAGGATCGAAGGTGTTCGAGTCGAGACTCAAGTGCTTCGACGTCAAGGGGATCTCGCTGGAGGAGACCTTCGATGAATGGAAGGTCGGAAAAATAACTAAGCAAAGCCCCATAGCCAGTGAGCATCAGTTGCTGGGAATCAAAGCGGCGAAAATTGTTGGCCTCCATTTCTTCGTCAAACCATTTGACGGCCTTTGTGAACAATGGCAACAACGAGACACCTAACTCGACGCCAAGGTGACTCTCTCTATCAAGCGCCTCACGACGAGCAATCCGCACGAATTGGGGGTTCTCGATAAAGAAATCGAAGCCAGCGGTGAGAACCAGATCGACCTTCGGCCATCCCCCGCCCTCGGTGCCCGTTACCGAATCCACTCGAAGAATCCACTGAGCGAGAGCCTTTTCAAAGACCTCACAATAAATAGCGTCTTTCGAAGGGAAGTGATGCAGAACACTCGACCGCCGAATGCCGACCGCCTCGGCAATGTCATTGAGACTCGTACCGTCGAATCCATGCTCTGCGAAACAGCGCTCCGATTCGATGAGTATTACTTCCCTTGTTGGGAGACTCCCCTCGCTGACGGCCATTCGACTCAGAGTAGTGCTTTGTAGTTGCCGTAAAGGGTGAACCCGGTACCGTTCCTGCCATGAACATTCTCGCTGCTGTCTTTATTGATTCGATCGACACTCGATCCGTCGCCGGTCCATCAACACGGATCGATCTTTCCGGGATCCAATTCTCGATGGCCTCTCCAGGACCAGTACCAGTCTCGATCGAGCCCCATTTATGCGTGATCGTGCACTGCCCCGAAGGCAGCCGTAACACCGCAGCCCTAGAGGTCGTTTACTGGAGAGGTGAAGAACAGATTGCCCGCAATGTGCAGCCACTGGAGGTCGAACCTGGCAAGTTCAACTACCGACTCGTTCGCGCTCAGTTGGAATTCGATGACTACGGCATCATCGAGGCGCATTGCCGAATCGATTTGGGTCCACCCCATGTCGTTCCGTTCACCCTCCTCCCGCCTGTCAGTTAACAATGACGATCGCATCAGCGATCTCGGTGCATCCAGTTGCTGCGCAGGCCACCGGCGAGGTAATCGCTGATCTTCTAGAGCGCATCGAAGCTCCGATAGCGACCGCCTTTGTCTTTGTCACTCCTGCGTTTGTGGGTGCCCTAAGTGATGTCGTCGGCGCCACCGAATCGATTTTGTCTCCTGACGTCATCGTCTCGGTGGTGTCGGGCGGAATACTGAGCGGCAATAACGAAGTTGAGTCGGGTCCGGGGATTGCTATCTGGGCGAGCGATTCCCTTTCAACCGGTGCGTTTCATATCAGTCCCGACGACACCGAGATGGCGATCGACCGGAAGATCAAACACATCAACAGCCATAGTCCTCTGGTGGTTCTCGCAGATCCGCTTTCGGGCGCAGCATTCAAAGCGCTTGATGCATTGGAGCGGGCCAATCACAGAGGCAAACTTTGCGGTGGGGTGCTCGCCCATGGGGACGGAATTGGATCCACCCGACTTGGTATCGGCAATGAGATCAGCGGGAACGGTGCTGTCATCATTGCATTTGAGCGAGACGAGTTTGAGATTGCTGTGAGTCGAGGGTCCACGCCTCTCTCCGGCCCACTCTGCATCACCGAAGTTCGTGGCGACAGAATCATTTCCTTCGACCACCAACCTGCGCTGGAGGTTGTGAAGGGATTGTTAGAGCAGGTTGGCGAGAGCGAACGCTCTCGTGCAGCTCGAAATCTTTCGGTTGAAACCGGGTTGCATTCGGCGGCCATTCTCGGTGGCGATCGTTCGAACTCTTCAGTGGCTGTCTCGTTTCCTCTCGGCGCGGGCGAAATGGCCACCATCAATCTTTCTTCCCCAGAACGAGCATCGGAAGACCTGCGACGGTCAGTCCACGGGGGAGCTTCAGATGGTGCCTTACTCTTCACCTGCATCGATCGAGGCGAGGCCTACTTCGGATCACCTCATCGTGATGCTGATGTTGTCTCCGAGTCTCTCGGGTCTACCGCAGTGGCGGGCCTTTTCTGCTCCGCCCGCATCGCCCGTTTGGGCGGGCAGGCAACCCTCCTCGGAGACGGTGTGGTGACGGCCATCTTTGGACGGTCGCGCTACTACTAGGGTCGGAGCGTGAGCGAACTTGACCTTCAAAAACGAACAGTTAACGTCATCCGCGGATTCGCCATGGATGCGCCGCAAAAAGCAAACTCCGGTCATTCGGGGACAGCGATGGCGCTCGCTCCTTTGACCTATGCGCTCTGGTCCAAAGTGATGCGGTATGACGCAAGCGATCCTGCTTGGCCCAATAGGGACCGATTTATTCTGTCTGGCGGTCACGCATCGATCTTGCATTACTCGTTGCTCCACCTCACGGGCTTCGCGCTCACGCTCGATGACATCAAAAACTTCCGCCAATTTGGATCACCAACCGCAGGGCACCCCGAGTTGCACCACTGTCCTGGAATCGAGGTCACCACGGGCCCACTTGGTCAGGGGTTCGCTAATGCGGTTGGGATGGCCATGGCCGAGCATTCTTTGCGGGCAAGATTTGGTCCCCAACTCTTCGACCATCACACCTACGTTCTTTGCGGCGATGGCGATCTTGAAGAAGGAATTAGCCACGAGGCGGCATCCCTTGCCGGCCATCTTGGACTCGGCAAATTGGTGGCGATCTACGATGACAATCACATTTCAATTGATGGCTCTACCGAATTAGCCCTCTCCGACAATGCCGTTGAACGCTTCCGTTCTTATGGCTGGCACGTTGAAAACCTCGGCGAGATCGGCGAAGACGTCGATGCTCTTGTTGCCGCTATTGAGCGTGTCAAAGACGTGGATGGAAAACCGTCGTTACTTGTACTTCGCAGCCATATTGGCTATCCATCTCCGTCGTATACCGACACCGCTCACGCGCACGGCAATCCGTTCGGCGATGAAGAGATCAGCGCCACGAAAAAGATTTTGGGAATGCCAGACGAGCAGTTCTGGTGCCCCGATGATGTTCTTTCCCATATGCATGACATTGGTCTACGCGGACGTGCTTCACGCGAGGCGTGGTACGAAATGTTCGAGAACTGGGACAAGAACCGCGATCAACTCCTCGCCGCCCTTAATGGGACCGGCGTTGATGGATGGACCGACGCTCTCCCCACATGGGAGCCCGGCGAAATGGTTGCCACACGAACTGCCGGCAAAAAGGTTCTCAATGCGCTGATCCCTGTAGTCCCCGGCCTTCTTGGCGGTGGCGCTGACCTCACGGGAAATTGTGGTGTCGAAATTGATGGTGGCGTTGCTTTCTCCAAACTGAATCGCGATGGTCGCCAGATTCATTTTGGTATTCGCGAACATGCAATGGGTTCTGTAATGAACGGAATGGCGGCTCACGGCGGCGTGCTTCCTTTTGGTGGCACATTCTTTGTCTTTGCCGATTACATGCGCCCAGCAGTGCGCCTCGCTGCGTTATCGGACCTCCATGTCATCTACTCGTGGACCCACGATTCTGTTGGCGTCGGTGAAGACGGACCCACACACCAACCCATTGAGCATCTCGCTTCGCTTCGAGCGATGCCGAAGTTGAGAGTTATACGTCCCGCAGATGCTAATGAAACAGCACAGGCATGGAAGATCGCAGTCGAGATGGGTGGACCAACTGCACTTGTGCTCAGCCGCCAGAATCTTCCGGTACTTGAAGGCACCAAGGGCGGTAATGGTGTGGCACTGGGCGCTTACATTCTGCGGGAGACAAAAGCGGACCCTGCTGTCGTGTTAATCGGAACAGGTTCGGAAGTGTCACTGTGCATTAAGGCGGCTGACCAACTCGCAACCGAGGGAATTGCTGTTCGCGTCGTCTCAATGCCCTCTTGGGAATTGTTTATGGAACAAGATAAGGATTACCAACTGTCTATTCTTGGCATCGATATCCCGCGAGTGTCGGTGGAAGCGGGATCCACGTTTGGCTGGTCACTTTGGGCTGATGCATGCGTTGGCATCGATCATTTCGGCGCCAGCGCTCCTGGTCCTGAACTAATGGAACTTTTTGGAATCAATATCGACAATGTCATCGAACACGTCAAACTCGTCATCGAGTGAACTGAACCTAAGGAAGATATGTCTCCTCTCACTGATCTCTACACGCAGCAAGGCCAAAGCCCATGGCTCGACAATGTTCGTCGCGATTGGATTGAAAGCGGTGAAATGCAGCGTTGGGTTGAACGTGGCGTTCGCGGCGTCACTTCGAACCCCACCATTTTCCAGAAAGCGATCGAAGGCAGCTCCACGTACGACGCGCAATTTTCAGATCTTCTTAAATCGGGTGTTTCAATTGAAGATGCCTACTGGGAACTCGTTGTAAAAGACATCCGAGATGTGCTTGCCATCCTGCGCCCGGTGCATGACTCAAGCGATGGCATTGATGGCTACGTATCCATCGAAGTGTCGCCTCTTCTCGCCCGCGACACCGAGGGCACAACGGCAGCTGCTCGCCATCTTCATGGCCGCATTAATCAGCCAAATCTTTTGGTCAAAATTCCCGGGACCAGCGAAGGTCTTCCGGCGATTCGCCAGATGATCTCTGAGGGCATCAGTGTGAATGTCACGCTGCTTTTCTCCCTTGAGCGTTATCGCGAGGTGATGGAGGCCTACATCAGCGGTCTAGAAGCAGCGCAAGGCGATCTGTCCTCAATCCGTTCGGTGGCATCTTTCTTCATTAGTCGTGTCGATTCCGAAGCTGACAAACGTCTTGTTGCCGTAGGCACTCCCGAGGCTCTTGCGCTACAAGGCAAAGTTGCCGTAGCGAATGCTCAAGTTGCTTATGAAGTTTTCGTTGAAACGTTTTCCGGTCCACGTTGGGAATCACTGGTTGCTCGCGGAGCCAAGGTGCAGCGTCCGCTCTGGGCCTCGACCTCTACGAAAAATCCTGACTACCCCGACACGTTGTATGTCGACGCCTTAATTGGACCGAATTCAGTCAACACAATTCCCGACGCGACTCTCGCCGATTTCGAAGACCATGGAACGGTGGCTCGGACTATCGACACAAACATTTCGGGAGCGAACGCTGTCCTTGCCGCATTCGACTCACTCGGCTGCTCGTTGGCAGACGTCACACAAACTCTTGAGAACGAAGGGGTTGGATCCTTTTCGGCTTCATTTACTGATCTTCTCAGCGCCCTTACCCTGAAGGCGAAGTCTTTGGGATGAATGGTCGCATCGTCGTTGCCGACGACGTGACAGTTGCATTCACCGAACTTTTGGTTTCCTCATTTGTTGAGAGGACATCCAAACAATTCTCTGTTGCGTTTTCTGGCGGGGACACCGCAAAACGGTGTTATGAGAAGGTTGCTTCCACCGCCAAAAACGCCATTGATTGGAGTTGTGTCACTGCGCTGTGGGGAGACGAGCGATGTGTCCCCCTCGATGATCCCGACTCGAATTACCGACTAGTACGGGAAGCGCTTCTCGACCATGTCGGACCGTTTGGTTGCGTTGAGCCGATGCGCTGTGACGCTGGAGCCGATTACTATAACGATCTTGTCGCCTCGCTGCCGCCTATCGACTTCGTGCACCTCGGGCTTGGTCCAGATGGTCACACGGCATCACTCTTTCCTGGTTCTGAGGCTCTTACCGCTCCCCGCGACCGATTCGTTGTCGCTAACAACGATCCTTTTGCTCACAACCCGCACGAGCGGCTGACCTTCACCTATGCCGGCATTGCGCGCGCCCGACGAGTGGTTGTCACGGTTGCTGGCGAAACTAAGGCGGCGGCATTGCTCCGGGTACAACAAGGCGACATGACGGCTCCGGCGGCACTGTTGCAAGCAGATGACCTGATTTGGATTGTTGATCAGGCCGCCCTCGCTAACAGAGGTCGCCGGTAGGCTTTTCCAATGACATGGTTTGACGTTCCATTAACAGAGCTCATGGCCGAGGCGCGAACAATTCGGGATCAGTCCTTTGGTGTTCGAATTACATATTCGCCGAAGGTTTTTATCCCGCTCACCATGCTGTGCCGAGACCGATGCGGTTACTGCACGTTCGCACAACCTCCGGCCCGACTTGAAAGTCCATTCCTCACCCGCTCCCAGGTGAAATCAATTGCCGTCGCTGGCGCAAGTGTCGGTTGCCACGAAGCATTGTTCACATTGGGTGAGGCCCCAGAGGAGCGTTATCCAATAGCGGCGCAGTGGTTGGCGGATAATGGCTTTGAGTCAACTATCGATTACCTCGTGGCCATGGCACAAATGGTTCTTGACGAGGTTGGTCTTCTCCCCCACGCCAATGCCGGAGCGCTTAGCGAAACCGATCTCGCTCGCCTGCGCACGGTTTCTCCTTCGCAGGGCATGATGATCGAGACGCTCCGCCCAGATCTCGATTGCCATCGCCAAGCTCCCGACAAAACTCCTGAACGGCGGCTCGCAACTCTGGAAGCTGCGGGCCGTTTAGCAATTCCTTTTACTACCGGGATCTTGGTTGGTATCGGCGAAGACCGGGTCGATCGCATCGCCGCACTCGAGGCAATCGCGCAATCGCACCGACGTTACGGTCATGTTCAAGAAGTCATCGTGCAAAACTTTCTGCCGAAGGCGGGTACCGCGATGCACCTTGCGCCGTCGTGCTCCGCAGACGTTTATCTCGATGCCATCGCTCTCGCCCGCATCATTCTGCCCCCTGACATCCATCTTCAGGCTCCGCCAAATCTTTCCGATGATTTCGGCCTGCTCCTCGATGCCGGGATCGACGATTGGGGTGGCGTTTCTCCGGTCACGCTAGACCACGTGAATCCAGAGCGACCTTGGCCTAATCTCGACAAACTTCGCGCCGTCACTGAAGCGCGCGGCTATGCCATTGCGCCTCGCCTCACTGCACACCCAGAATTCGTTCGGGAAAGCAGCCGATGGATCGATAAAGATCTCCACTTCGCGGTGATGGACCGATCCGATGCTGAAGGTTTAGGCCGCGATGATCCTGGGTCATTGCTGGTCCAAAACCTCAAGCCCGCAGCACCCGAACAGGTAAACGATGGGGTCGAGATATTACAGGTCGGTGTCCGTTCGACCATCTGGAGCGCGGGCGTAAGATTCGCGCCACCTACAATCGTCCCTGCCCCTGCGCGCGCTACAGGTCAGGTGGCAGAGATTCTCGATGACTCGCTCCAGGGCCGACGTCCCGATCGGGCCGGAATCATTGCCCTTTTCGGCGCTCGCGGTCCCAACTTTGCCGCGGTGACCGAAGTCGCCGATGAATTGCGCCGAAGAGCAGTTGGCGACACTGTCACTTGGGTTCATAACCGCAATATCAATTACACAAATATTTGCACGTTTAAATGCAAATTCTGTGGGTTCAGCAAGGGTCCGCTTTCTCTGAATCTTCGCGGCACTCCCTATCTACTCACACTTGAAGATATTGCCGAGCGCACCCGTGAAGCCGCCGCCCTAGGAGCAACCGAAGTTTGTCTCCAAGGTGGAATCCACCCCGATTTCGACGGCAATTACTACATTGACGTGGCACGGGCCGTCACAGATGCTGTTCCCGAGATTCATGTTCATGGCTTTACCGCCCTTGAAGTCACCGAGGGCGCCCGCCGACTCGAGGAGCCTTTAGCCTCCTATTTGATGCGTCTTAAAGACGCTGGGCTCAAGACTCTCCCTGGCACTGCAGCCGAAATTCTTCACGACGACATTCGAGCAATCATCTGTCCTGACAAAATAAACACCGAGGAATGGCTGGAAGCTCACCGCACTGCTCATTCGGTTGGACTGCGCTCGAATATCACCATCATGTTTGGTTCGGTGGAACGTCCAGAGCATTGGGCCGAGCACATCATCCGGACTCGAGATCTTCAGATCGAGACCGGTGGGTTCACCGAATTTGTGCCTTTGCCGTTTGTCCACATGGCAACACCGCTCTATTTGCAGCACCGAGCCCGTCGAGGCCCGACATTCCGGGAGACCATCTTGATGCATTCGGTCCCCCGCCTCGCTTACGACGGACTCATCGAGAATATTCAAACCTCGTGGGTGAAACTCGGCGCCGATGGATCACGCCAGGCCTTACAGGCAGGTGCCAACGATCTGGGCGGCACCTTGATGAACGAAAACATCAGTCGGGCCGCTGGCGCCGACCACGGACAGGGAATGGAACCAGCCGAATTTGCAGAGCTTGTTGCTCCCATTGGCCGAACGGCCGAACAACGAACCACCCTCTACGGCCGTCTCGCTACCACGTAGTCACTGATCAAAAAGATCATCAGGCTCGCGAAGTATTGAAGCGGCCTTCTCAACGGCCCTGCGCGCACGATTCAATCGCTTCTCATCGATCGGTAGTTCGCGGCTGCCAGATTCGATGGACTCTCTGAGCCTCTGAATCGCTAGATCGGTAAGTTCTTCAGAGATCAGATCGAGTCGTTGTCGTATGTCATCAAATTTTCCTGCCATTTCGTAATCATTAGCACCGACTGAGACACCCAAGTTGGTACGTTGGTCCTCCATGACACAGCGCAGCTCAATCACCAATGATGATGACATTCACGAGTGGATCTCTTTCGAACTCGATGGAGAGACGTATACCTTCGATGTCACTTGGCTAATGAGCAACTGGACTTGCATCTACGGCAACGGATGCCTCGGGATCGATGAAGAAGCAGCAGCTGATCGAGAAATCGGTTGCTGTCTCCATGGGGCACATTTCACCGATAAAGCGGACCGCAAGCGTGTAGCGGCGGCCGCTCTGCGCCTGCGGGACGATGAATGGCAATTCAAGGCTGAGGCGGAGCGACTCGGTGGACCAACTGTGAAAGATCATGGCGAATGGGTCACCCGGCGCGTCGATGGCGCCTGCATTTTTCAGAACCGTCCTGGTTTCGAGGGCGGAATTGGTTGTGCGCTTCACGGCGCCGCAATCTCTCGAGGTGAGAGCTATATAGATTGGAAGCCGGAAGTCTGCTGGCAACTTCCCATTCGGCTCGACTTTCACATCGATGAGAATGACCACGAAACCAATATCTTGCGAGAATGGAAACGACGCGACTGGGGAGAAGGTGGCGATGATTTCCACTGGTGGTGTACCGAGGATCCTCGGGCATTCGTGGGCGCCGAACCGGTCTACAAGTCCTCGAAAGCAGAAATCATTGCCTTGGTGGGTCAGGGCGCGTACGACCGCATCGTAGAACTCCTTGAGAATCGCGAAACATCAGTTTTCTTGCCCCACCCTTCATTAAAGCGTCAGCCCGCTTCCGAAGGGTGAACGTTATTTCTTGCTAACCCGGCGCCGATCGGATTCTTTGAGTACTCGTTTGCGAATTCGCAGCGATTCCGGTGTGACTTCCACAAGCTCATCATCGGCAAGGAACTCCACTGCCGTTTCAAGCGTGATGTCTCGGGGGGGTACAAGCTTGATCGCATCGTCGGTTGAGTGGGTGCGGATGTTGGTCTTCTGCTTTTCGCGCACCACGTTGACTTGCATATCGTCGGCGCGCGAATTCTCGCCAATTACCATTCCCTCGTACACCTTCTCGCCGGGCTTCACAAACATTTCGCCGCGCTGTTGAAGGTTGTCAAGTGCATATCCGGTCGTGGTGCCTTCACGGTCGGCAATCATGGCGCCACCCTTACGGGTTGGCAGATCGCCAACCCAAGGCAGCCAACCAGCATGGTGCTGATGCATAAGCGCAGTTCCACGCGTTGCCGTAAGCAACTGCGAGCGGAAGCCAATAAGTCCACGCGATGGAGCCTCAACAGTAACGACTGTGCGTCCGATGTCGCCGGGGCGGAGATCGGTCACCTTGCCTTTTCGCGGAGCAAGAGCCTGGGTCACGGTTCCGACATGCTCGTCAGGGACATCGATAACTGATCGTTCGAGAGGTTCATGACGCTTGCCATCGATCTCGCGAACGATGACCTCGGGACGGGAAACCTGGAGTTCGTAGCCTTCACGCCGCATTGCCTCGATCAGAACCGCCAACTGGAGTTCTCCTCGACCGGCGACCTCAATGACATCGGGAGAATCAGTTGGCTCGACCCGTATCGAGACGTTTCCGAGAATTTCTTTTTCGAGACGCTCACGAAGATGGCGGGAAGTCAGGTACTTCCCCTCTTTTCCGGCCAGAGGTGAAGTGTTGACACCAAAGGTCATGCGAAGAACGGGTTCGTCCACCGAAAGACGCGGAAGCGGAACTGGGTTCTGCGGATCGGCAAGAGTGTCGCCGATTTCAACCTCGGGAAAACCGGCGACGATAAAGAGATCGCCACTGCCAATTTCTTCGGTCTCCAGGCGGCTAATCCCGGTGAAACTCATGAGTTGGGTAAGTTTGCGCCGGAGCGGTGCCTGCCCTTCATCCTCTTCACAAAGGGCAACCTGTTCGCCTCGACGAAGGGTGCCGTTCATGACACGACCAATGGCGAGTCGACCCAGATACTCCGATGCATCAAGGTTGGTCACAATTGCTTGTAACGGTGCAGTGGAGTCGCCCTTGGGGACGGGAATGGTTTCCACGATGGCCTCGAACAACGCAGTGAGGTCGTCGTCCTCGCCCGGCATCCCAATACCGTTTACGGTTTTACCCTCTTTGGCAATAGCCGAGATGACGGGGAAATCGATTGACTCTTCGTCGGCATCGAGATCGATGAAGAGTTGGTAGATTTCGTCGAGCACCTCTTCGGGGCGGGCGTCGGCACGGTCGACCTTATTCAGAACGACAATGGCGGGAAGATCGGCGGCCAGGGCCTTTGACAGCACATAGCGAGTCTGAGGCAGCGGGCCCTCTGCGGCGTCGACGAGCAAAATGACCCCGTCGACCATGGTGAGAGCTCGTTCCACCTCGCCACCGAAATCGGAATGGCCGGGAGTATCGACAAGGTTGATGCGAATGCCGTTCCACGTAACCGACGCAGCTTTGGCCAAAATGGTGATGCCCCGCTCACGTTCTTGATCGTTCGAGTCCATGACCCGATCCACTACAGCTTCGTGATCACTAAATGTGCCGGTGGCACGCAAGAAAGCGTCAACGAGAGTGGTCTTGCCGTGGTCTACGTGTGCGACCAATGCGACACTGCGCAAATGGGTTGTTTCAATGGCGGGGGGCACGTTGTGTCCTTCAGGTTTCGGGAGACGATCCCCGAAATGAGGAACGTGTCAGATTGGCCAAGAGTCGCCGTCAACTTCAACGTCGGCTTCAGCCTCGTATATGCACCACGATGAATGGTCGTGACCTGGAATAGCGTCGCACTCGGGGCACGGTTCCGCGTCCCGAGCTTCAAGTCGCTCTTCAAGGTTGTCGTTGGTGCGCTTGAGTGCTCGGGCTTCTTCGAAGCGCCGATGTCGCCCCTTCTTCACGGGTCAACTCCCGTCGGTGAGGTTGCGAGGAAAGTCTAGTGGGCCTTCTTGTCACTTAGTGACATTCAGACTAATTTTGGAACCTTAGGGTCTGAAACGAACGGTTGGTGGGATCGCTGCTCGATCACAAGCTCGCCCTCGCCTGAGAATGCAACTGCCGCTCCCCCATTAAGAAGGCTCCGCACAGGATCTCCGGCCAGTTCAGAGCGCCAACCATGGGAAAGGCGGCAGTCGGGGTCGTCTCGAAGGAACGCCTCGATATCACCGCGAGTGGCCAAGATCGACGGGTCTATTTCAAGGTCCCGTGACAATTGAGCAACCCAAGCGGAAATTAAGGCAACCGCGGGACGCAGATCCCGATCCAGGACCGCGGGAGATGAATCGTCACCTGCGGGAGTGGTATCAGATAACCCGACTGCGACTGCGGCTAGGAGTTCTTTAATGGCCTCCTCGCGCAATGATCGATCGAACCCGCGAATCTTCTCTAGATCCTGTCGATCCCTCGGGAGACGCTGGGCGACACCTGAAAGGGCAATATCGGACAGGACATGCCGGACCGGGATATCGAGTGAGGCAGCCCTGCGTTCACGCCACGCGGCAACCGAACGAGCAACAGAACGAGCTTGCCCCTTTAGCTGCCGGGCTTCTTTAATGCGGCGCCAGGCTTCTTCAGGGTTTCGTTGACCTCTACTCCGAGTGCGATAGATCTCGCATTCCTCGGCGGCCCACTGCAACCGACCACGCTGATCCAGCTCGGTCTCGATGCGGTGACGCAGTTCTAAAAGGTGAACGACATCGTTGGCGGCATAGGCGATCTGGGCATCGGTAAGCGGCCGTTGAAGCCAATCGGTGAGCCGATCGCCTTTTCCAAGGCGGACACCCATGTACTTATCGTAAAGCGAGGCCAGCGAAGGCGTACTTAGCCCCAGGAATCCCGCCGCAATCTGGGTATCAAAGAGTCGCTTTGGAATAGTTCCGCAGGTCAGTTCGAGGATCTCAAGATCTTGATCGGCGGCATGAAGCACGGCTACCGCATCGCTTTCGAGAACGGCGGAAAATGGGCGGAGATCTACGGCGAGCGGATCGATAAGGACAAGCTGATCTGCCCACGCGATCTGCACGAGAGCAAGTTTGGGGAAGTAGGTCTTCTCCCTATGAAATTCTGTATCGAGCGCATAGGTCGGTTCGTTAAGCAGCGCCGAAATGACTGCGTCTAATCCCGATTTCGTTGCGATGAGTGGAGCTTCAGACATTGTCACCCGCAACTCAGGCCTTTATCCTGCCGTGGATGACAGCCCGGCCGCTTTCGATCCAACTATTGGTGCCGCCGGCAATATTTATCGCATCCACACCATTGTTGCGAAGGAACTCCACCGCTCGGGCACTCCTCCCGCCAAGGGCGCAGATGACATAGACCGTCTGATCCTTTGGGATTTCAGAGAGACGATCGGGCACATCGGTAAGCGCGACGTGCTGAGCTCCCTCAACGTGCCCACTCGTGTACTCATCGTCCTCCCGGACATCGATGAGTACGAGGTCTGCGCCGAGAAGAGCCTCAAGAGCGACGAGATCGATTTCAGGGATGATCACAATTGGTCTCCAGTAATCGTGCGATGCCCGGAAGCGTAGCGGGCGAGGTCCTCGGGCCGATCGAGGTCAGTAACTGCCCCATCCGGGATTCCTTCGACATCCACAACGCCACATCGCGCAAGTAGATATCGAGGGGCACGCTCCCCCTTGGCAAAACCGTCGATGAGCAACGGAAGGGCAATTGCTACCCGCCAAGCGCCAGTAAGCGGTTGTTGGCGACCGCCCACTATCGCCGCAGCAACACCGGCCCTTCGACTCTCCGCTAGGGCCCGAAGGAGAAGTTCAACAGTTGTCCTGTCAATATCGGGAGTATCACAGGCAAAAACAACAACAATGTCCGAGGACGCAGAACTCAATGCGGTGATGATCCCCCCTAGAGGTCCTTCACCTGGGTGAAAATCGGGGATCGATCGATCCGCCCCACTCATGAGCTTGAGACTCTGGACGTCGCCCCCAATCGTGAGCACCTCAAAAGCACCCGCATGACGGAGGGCGTCCACCACACGTGCGCTCATCGGTGCTCCGCCAACACGAAGTAACGATTTATCGACGCCCATCCGCAGCGATGCTCCACCAGTCAGGACTGCACCTGTGAATGGTTCTGCTGGGTCAGGAGAATTCGGCATCAAGATCGGAAGGGGGCCACGATGGGTCGCATTGACGAAGGAAGAGTGCGCAGCGTTCAGCTTCGTCAGTCTCACCGATCAGTTGTGCATTTCGTGACAACCCGTCGAGACAAAGAAGAAATCCGCGGTTCGAAGGAATTGACCAACGGACGTAGCCCGAACCTTTCCATCCGTTACCCCGCAACGAATCAAGACCACGGTGATAACCAACTCGGTAATAGGCGTACGCCTCAACAGAGTCGTCGGTTGTAGAACCCAGCGCCGCCCATGCCCGCGACCAACGCGGGTAGTGAGAGGCTACGGCGGTGACCGCTTCCTTCTGGCCCTCACCTTGAGTGAGCGCCTGTTGAAGTTCGTGCCGCTGCGGTGCTGGTTCCTCGGGTAAGGATGATTCTGGAGGACCGTTGGGACTTAGGTTGACTGCTCGGGGCTCACTCATGTGTTCCACCGTATTAGGAGAATGTCGTTATTCCCCCAAAGCGACAGCCTGGCGAATCAGAACTGAGAATTCTTCCGGACTCGCCGTGTGCGCACCATGAGGCGACCCGTCCAGAAGAACCAATTGCGCTCCATCGATTTCGTTCACCAGCCACTCAGCGGCTTTTCGCCGAACATCGTTGGTGGGTTCCCCTCGAGAAATGATTGTGGGTCTCGAAATCGCAGATGGCCAAAATGGCGCAGCCTCTCGACTAGTAACCAGTTCGCTCACAAACGTTTCACCCTCGCGGAAACGCTGCTCTCGGGTTGATCGAGGAAGACTGGCCCAAATATCGGCACCAACAACACGGGTCATAAAACGTTCGACCGCGATCTTCGTCCCATCTTCTTCGATGCGCTTGCCGTCGCCATCAGTAAGCGGCCACCAATCCATCCATGGAAGTGGTGGTTCGAAACAAACTAACGATTGCACCGAATCAGGCTGCGAGGCGGTGGCCGCCAAAGCAATTGTTGCGCCAATGCTGTGCCCCACGAGAACGACTGGATCGGTGTAGCGAGTGAGTATTGACACCAAATCAGCGACATGGTCGCTGAAGGTTGGAACCAACCCCGATACGGACTTCCCATAACCCCGTCGGTCATAGACAGTCCACCGCAGATCGGGAAGACGACGCGCTACGTGCAGGAATGCCGCTCCCCTGTCCATCGCTCCATGGACAAAAAGAACCGAACAACCATCGTCGGCACCTCCGTGGGCGAAATGCAGGCCGTCGACAACCTCGCGACGCATAACTGATCAGCGAACTTCGATGACGCGAACCGTGTCGGTAACCCGACCCTTTGAATAACCCGACCCGCCAACGACAACGACCAGATCTCCAGACTTGATCTCCCCGTTCAACTTCGCAATCGAAATTGCTTCGTCCGTAAGTTCATCGGCAGAACCAGAGGCTTCGAGCAAATATGGCCTTGTTCCCCAACTCATAGTGAGTTGATTCACTGTTCGGGGGTTCGAGGAGAAACCAAGGATCTTCGCTTCAGGCCGAAAACGCGCTACTGACCGAACGGTGAACCCACTACTTGAAATGCAAATAATTGCGGAGGCGCCAACGCTGTTTGAGGCGCGCTGCGCCGCCGAGGTTGTTGCGTCAGTAATGGCGTTCGCGGTCGAGAACTCCGCTTTGCGGTGAAGCGTGGCGAGCCATTTTGGCCAACCCTCGTAATCGAACATTTCGTCAGCTCGACTGGCGATTCGCGCCATAACAGTTACGACATTTACTGGGTCGTCCCCGATTGCTGTCTCACCAGAAAGCATGACGGTGGATGAACCGTCGAATACGGCATTCGCGACATCGGAGGCCTCAGCCCGTGTTGGGCTTGGGGCGTGAATCATGGACTCAAGCATTTGGGTCGCCGTGATCACTGGACGACCGACCGCAATACAGCGACGAATAATCGCTTTTTGAAGATGAGGAAGTTCTTCAATCGGGAACTCTGCACCAAGATCGCCTCGCGCCACCATCACCGCATCAGCTACCTCAACGATCGAGTCGAGATTCTCGACCGCCGCTCGTGTTTCAATCTTTGCGACAACCATTGGTCCTGCAGGCGAAGGTTCGACATTGGCTCTTTGAATATCGTTAGCGGTGCGAACGAATGACAATGCAATCATGTCCACGCCAACTTCTTGAAATGCATCAAGAAAACGAAGATCCTCGTTCGTCGGCGTGGAGATTCGGAGGCGCGCCGAAGGGATGTGCAGACCAGGTCGACCAGTGAGATGTCCGCCGTGGACAACACGAACCTTCATCCGGTCGGTGCCAACCGAAATGGCCTGCACCTGCACCGCACCGTCGCCGAATACAAGCAGGTCGCCGTCGTGCATATCGGTGAGCAAACCCTCGTAGTCGACCTGAACGACCTCGAGCGTGCTTTTCTCATTTCCGGGAACCATAAAAAATTCAGCTCCATCGACCAGCGTGATTCCGTCTCCCGGAAGGCGCCCTACGCGAACCTTGGGGCCTGGCAGGTCGGCGAGAATACCCACCGTTTTGCCGAGATCTGCCGCGACACCTCGAATACGGTGGTAGCGGTCCAAGGCGAGTTCGACTGTCTCATGGGACAAGTTGATGCGGGCGATATCCATGCCTGCTTCCATCAGACCACGCAAAATCTTTGGATCGTCTGACGCTGGACCGATTGTGGCGATGATCTTTGTGCGTCGTGACATGAGGTCACGCTACCGGCCACGACTGTGAGAACAGATATGGGTTTTGAAGCGGGCTAGTTGAGGCGAGAGCGAAGCAGCAACGCGGCGTTGTGGAAGCCGACCGCTTCATCAGGCGGAGCGTTGTTTGCCAAGGCATCAATGATCGTTGCTGCTTCGGAGAACTCGCCCTTCGCTGCAAGTGCTCCGGCTAAATCTGCCCGTTCGCTGAGACTCGAATCGGGAAGAAGTACACGCAGACGTGCAGCCATTACATGTGCATCATGATCGCGAGTTGCGATCGAGATCGCCACCAAATTGTTGAGCATTCTTCGAATGATCGATCGGGGTCCGACCGGAGTAAGCCAACGTTCATCGAAGGGGATATCGGGACCATGAATCTGTTGGTGTAATGCGACGCAACCGTCGTGATCTAACAGCACACCACCGTTAAAAGCATCGAAGTAGACCCCTGATTCGGTATCACGGAGCAAAAAGTGACTGGGAAAGGCAATACCCACAAACTCACGTCCGACTCGGCGACCTACAGCGAGAACCAGCACCGACAGGGTGATCGGAATCCCTGTTCGCTCCGCAATGACAACGTCGAGACAGGAATTATTGGGGTCGTAGTACGCGCATGAATTACCAGAAAAACCCGAGTGCACGAAAAGGTGAGACCGAATCGACTCGAGCGAACTGTCGCTACAGCCAACGGCGAGTTGATCTAAGACCGCCAGCCAATCGTCTACTTGCAGGTTTTCCCGAAAATGGGCCGCAATCAGTAACGAGGCTTCCTCAACAGCTATTTGCGACTCATCTCCTGCCATTAGCAGCGAGTATCGCTCCGTTATGTCCACGAGGCTGACGCTATCGGCGACGTCCCAATTCCCACCTCCCACAAGACATAGGTTCGCGTCCATGGCAACTCACCCGTTCCTAGACAACCGCGGACCCATAGCGTTCGCACACCGAGGTGGGGCCGGTGATTGGCCAGAGAATTCTTTGCCTGCTTTCGCTGGGGCTGTTGAACTTGGTTACCGATACGTCGAGACCGATGCCCATGTCACTAGCGACGGCGTAGTTATTGCATTCCATGACGACCATCTCGACCGTGTGACCGATCGCAGTGGCGAGATCGCATCGCTGCCTTGGTCCGAAGTGCGTTTGGCTCGCATCAACGGACGAGAGCCAATTCCGCTGCTCGAAGATCTCCTCGGCACATTTCCGATGCTTCGAATAAATATCGACCCGAAGCACGATGGAGTTGTTACGCCGCTTGTGAGCCTCTTGGAACGCACGCGTTCGCTTGACCGCGTTTGTATCGGGTCCTTTTCCGATCGCCGCATTGCGCAAATGCGCGATCATTTCGGCCCCTCCCTCTGCACATCAATGGGTCCGAAAGGCGTGGCAAAAATTATTGCTTCCAGTTTCGGATTTGGCCGCCGAAAGCCTGCGGGAAATTGCTTGCAGGTTCCAGTGAAATCAAAAGGGATCACCTTGGTTGATAAACGATTTATCGAGCGAGCTCACTCTTTTGAACTACCCGTGCACGTCTGGACGATTGATGATCCAACGGAGATGGGCCGACTCCTCGAACTTGGGGTGGATGGCATAATGACCGATCGACCCGCCCTGCTCCGATCGGTTCTTGAACAACGCGGCCAGTGGTGAGCGCTCGCTCCGGGTTACTTCACCGGATTCACTATCGCCTAGGATTCCCGAAGATCTCGAGGCGTTAGGCCTTGGGTGGTTGACATGTCGGCGGGTGCTGCCTAGTTTCCGATATGGCAAGAGTCACAGGGGCGGCGTTCGCTGCCTTCGTGGCACCGCAAGCCACACTCTTTGTTCACCGCTCCACTTCGCAATTGGAAAATAGATGAGATTCGTTCGCAGAAAGATCATGCAGTTATTGGTTGTCCTGCTTTGCGTCACCTTTTTGTCGTTTCTGCTTCTCGACCTTTTACCCGGAGATACCGCCACGAGGTACTGCGCCGGATCGGGCACCCAAGAGTGTGTCGATCAGAAACGAATCGAATTTAACCTCAATGATCCGATGATCATTCGCTACGCGCTATGGCTCGGCGATACCTTGCAAGGGGACCTCGGATCCTCTGCTCTTAACCAGCAGCCCGTTGCCGAAGCGCTCAAGCAGCGGCTCCCGGTCACCATCGAACTTCTGCTCTACTCACAATTCATGGCCTTACTGATTGCTCTACCTCTTGGGCTTATTGCTGCGCGTCGGGCGAACGGGATTTTCGATCGCACCTCAACCGCAATTGTGTTCATGCTGCTCGGGATTCCCAATTTTGTGCTTGCAACTGTTCTCATTTTGATCTTCCCGGTGAAACTCGGGCTCTTCCAAGCGACTGGATACACAGCTTTTACTGACGACCCGCTCAAGAGTCTGGGATCATTGTTCCTGCCGGCAGTCTGTTTGGCCGTTGCGGAAATGGCTGTGTACATGCGTCTGTTCCGCACCGACCTCATTGCCACGTTGCAAGAGGACTACATCACCATGGCGAGGGCAAAAGGAATGACGCCTCGGCGTGTTCTCTTCGGTCACGCATTGAAGCCATCATCTTTTTCGCTCATCACCGTGATTGGTCTCAACTTTGGACGACTCATTGGCGGCACGTTGCTCATTGAGTTCATTTTCCAAATCAATGGTCTCGGTACCTACACAATTACCGCTATCCAACGGCAGGATTTTGTTCCCGTGCAGGGCGCAATTGTGGTCATTGCCGTCGGCTACGTACTTATAAATTTTAGCATCGACATGATTTACGCCGCTCTTGATCCCAGGATTCGTCATGCCCGCGCCATCGTCTGATATCCCCGGCGGTCCTGCAAAGGATTCTATTTTCGCGGCAAGCGGAGATCTCGCTTCAGAGATTGCGCGCGGCGCCGATCAGGACGCTGCCAATCTGAATTCATTGCACCTACTCGATTCAGATCAGGTCGCGGGGGCAATCGCTAAGAAGCGTCTTGGACTTCCGTTTTGGATCACGGTTGGCATATTCGCAATCATCGCTTTGGCCGCGGTATTTGCTCCTTTTCTCCCGTTGAAGTCCTACACCACCACTATCGGTCGACCAAAGATGGCTCCAAGCAGCGATTTTTGGATGGGTACCGACGCACTTGGCCGAGATGTTTTCAGCCGGGTGGTTTGGGGGGGACGCGTTTCGCTTCTTGTTGGTTTCGCTTCTATAGCGCTCGGCATCTTGGTCGGTGGCTCAGTTGGCGTAATCGCGGGCTACTTCAAAGGGAAGATTGAAACCGTCCTCATGATTGCCATGGACGTACTCTTATCTTTTCCCGCCCTACTTCTGGCAATAGCCATTGTTGGATTTAGTGCTGAGAAATCACTCACTCGAATCGTCTTCGCTATCGGCGTTGTGTCTATTGCGCCTATTGCTCGCCTCGTGCGCGCAAATACGCTTGTCTATTCCCAACGCGAATTTGTCATTGCCGCCCGTTCGCTCGGGGCTAGTCATTTGCGGATTATTTGGAAGGAGATTCTTCCGAATGTGATCTTTCCGGTGCTTTCGTTTGCCGTGATCCTCGTCGCTATCGCAATTGTCGGAGAGAGCGCACTTGCGTACATCGGTCTCTCTGTCAATGAACCCACGCCAACATGGGGCGGCATGATTGCCAATGGTCGACCCATACTCGAGAGCGCTTGGTGGATCAGCATCATGCCCAGCCTCGTGCTGTTCATAACGGTTCTGTGTCTCAACCTTGCCGGCGACCGCATCCGCCAATACTTCGACATCAAAGAAGGTGGGCTGTGACCGACACAACTCTCGGCACCGACTCCCCTCTCCTGGTTGTTGAGGAACTCAGTACATCCTTTCGCACAGAACGCGGAATCGTGCATGCGGTTGATGGTGTCTCTTTCACACTTGAGCGTGGACGTACGTTGGGAGTCGTCGGCGAATCGGGCTCGGGAAAAACAGTTCTCTCGCGATCAGTCATGGGTTTGTTGCCGTCTCGAAACGTGATTCGTGAAGGTCATGTGTTTTACGAAGGAACCGACATAATTGAATTCGATCAAAAACGTATGAGTCAGGTCTGGGGCGCTGAAATGGCGATGATCTTTCAAGATCCCATGACTTCCCTTAATCCGGTGATGAAAATCGGCAAGCAGATAACCGAATCACTTCGGCATCATCTTCACGTCAGTAAAGAAGAAGCAACAAAAAACGCAATTGCATTGCTTACGTCGGTTGGGATTCCCGAACCCGATCAACGCTTAAGCGAATATCCCCACCAACTCTCTGGAGGCATGCGGCAACGCGTTGCCATCGCAATCGCTTTAGCTTGTGGCCCCAAGGTTCTCTTCGCCGACGAGCCAACCACCGCTCTCGACGTCACAGTGCAGGCACAGATTCTCGACCTTCTGGCTGGGCAACAACGCGAACGCCACATGGCCATGATTCTCGTCACCCATGATCTCGGCGTCGTCGCAACACGCACCGACGAGATCATAGTGATGTACGGAGGAAAAATTGTCGAAAAGGCACCTACCGCAACCCTGTTCTCCGATGTCCGAATGCCATACACCGAAGCGCTACTGAAAGCGATACCTCGCATCGAACGACCGAGCCATACTCGGTTAGAGGTAATTCCCGGCCGCCCCCCGAACCTCATAACGACCCCTGCCGGTTGCAATTTCGCGTCGCGTTGTCGCTACGTGCAGCAGAAATGTCTAGTGGAGGAACCTCCACTGGAGTCCGACGAATCGGGTACGCATTTGTGGCGCTGCTGGTTTCCCTGCGGAACCGAAGCAAATAAAGAAGCTCTTGAACGCAATCTTGTTGCTGGAGTTCCCGTCGGAACGCCAGCTCCTCTTTCATCGAACAAAACAGGGAATCACTGATGGCTGGAAGCGGAACAGCGCATCTGCGCGACGCACAATCTTCTCTACTTCGAGCAGAAAATTTGGTAGTGGAATTTCCGGTTGGAAAGACGGGACTGAAGGTTCACGCCGTGAGCGATATCAGTTTGGACATCCTTCCTGGAGAAACGCTAGGTCTCGTTGGCGAGTCTGGATCAGGAAAGTCCACCACTGGTCGTGCGCTCATGCAGATGCCGCGACCCAATAGCGGCAATGTTGTTTTTAATGGCGAATCGCTTACCGAGATGTCCTCGTCAGACCTCCGCGAGATGCGCTCCAACATGCAGATGATTTTTCAAGATCCAATCTCCTCGCTCAATCCACGTCGTCGTGTTGCCGAGATCGTTGCGGAACCCTTAAAGATTTGGAAACGCGGCACAAAGGCCGAGCAGGCAAAACGGGTTGATGAAACGCTCGAAGCAGTTGGAATTGATCCATCTGCGGCTCGGGACCGACGACCTCACCAGTTTTCCGGTGGCCAGTGCCAACGAATCTGTGTGGCTCGCGCTCTCATGCTCGATCCCAAAATCCTCATTTGTGACGAGCCGGTCTCGGCGCTTGACGTTTCGGTACAGGCTCAAATCCTCAACCTACTGAGCGATATGAAGGATCGCTACGGGCTCACGATGCTGTTTATCGCTCATGATCTCGCTGTGGTCAAGAACGTTTCTGATCGCATCGCAGTGATGTATCTCGGCAAGTTGTGTGAGGTTGCCGGGTCGGATGCGCTCTATGCCGCACCCGCACATCCGTATACAAAAACGCTACTTGATTCGATCCCCAAGCCCGACCCCAGCGCTCCCCCTGGTGACTACGCAGAGCTCTCGGGTGAGATTCCCTCACCGGTATCACCACCAAGCGGTTGTCGCTTCCGCACCCGTTGCCCAGCAGCTCAAGATCTCTGTGCGCAGGTGGAGCCGGTGATGCGACCAGTCGGCGATGATCATTTCGTGGCCTGCCACTTCCCCCTCGTTGAAAGCGCAGCTTCAGTACCGGTCGCTAGTCCATCTGTTGCCTAGTTAGTTCCGAAACTCGGGATCGTCAGCTGCCCTCCAGCAATACCAAGCGGCCACGCTTCGGTACGGCCTGAATCGCTCGCCCAATTGCGGCATCTGCGCCGGTGTCGGCATTGATCCGCCAAGCCAGGCTTTGCCATAACCGTTTCGAACGCCAAAGTCGCCGATTGGCCAGACATCTGGTCTCCGAAGCGTGAAGAGCAGGAACATATGCGCCGTCCACGGACCAATTCCACGAACCTGAACGAGATGCTCAACAACATCCTCATCAGAGAGGCGCCCAATAGTTTCGAGTTGGAGGCGGCCCGTCTGTTGATTTTCGGCCAAATCAATGAGCGAGGCCGTTTTCGCCCCGGACATACCTGCAGCCCGCCACTTTTCAGGCGAAACACGAAGCACAGCGCCGGCGGTGAAAGGCCCGTCAACGAGTGCCTTCATACGGCCCCAGATAGTTTCGGCGGCTCGGCCGTTGAGTTGTTGGAAGGCGATAGAACTCGCGAGTGTCTCGAACCTTCGTGTCGCCGACGGCGGCGTGGATAAACGCATTAGTCCATGGCGGCGGATTAATCCCGATAGAACCTCGTCTCGCTGAGCGAGTTCTGCGGTTGCATCTCGCACCGTCCATACCATATGGGGATCGTATGCCCCTTAGCCATGTGGCACGATGTTGCCATGGCATCTGCACCTGAATTCACCATCGACCCATCCACCATCTACCGCGTCACGATCGAAACCGATAAAGGCAACATTGTGATGGATCTTGATCCGCGCCTCGCCCCTAACTCAGTGAATAATTTCGTCACCCTCGCCCGTACGGGTTACTACGACGGACTCAACTTCCACCGGGTTGTCCCCGGTTTCGTTATACAGGGCGGTTGCCCGAAAGGAACCGGTACCGGTGACGCCGGTTACAAGTTCGCCGATGAACCCGTCCAAGGAAATTACCGGGATGGCGCGGTGGCAATGGCGAATTCCGGGCCCGACACAAATGGATCACAGTTCTTTATTTGCCTCGGCGACCAAATGGGTCTCCCCAAGCAATACAACCTGTTTGGTCACACAGTGGCAGGACTCGAGGTTGTGAAGACGATCGGTGTCGGTGATGTCATGAACAAACTCACGATCGAAGAGCGACCAATCGAGGACTAACTACTCTTTCGTGGCCACAGCATTTGGGGTCACATTCATTTTTGGTTCATAGGTTTCGGCCTCGATCTGTCGGGCCTCGCTACCAAGCGAGGCCCGCATCGCGTCTCGGCAATCCTCGCAAGGACCGTAGAAACGAGCAGATGTTGACAACTTGCATCGGGGACAATCGAAGTCGAGCGGAGCGGTATCGAACAGATCTGAGGACATACCAACAGTCTCGCGTGGAAAAAAGGAACTACGTGGGCCTAGGGAACGTACGCCCCAGCCCACGCCATTGCGCTTAGGGCCACGACGCCCCCCGCGAGTACCAGAAGCACAACTTTTTCCACCTTTTCTTTATGGGCAACCACCGCAAGGGTGAGCACAATCGGGAAGGCATTCAATCCGTAGCGTTCTAATGAGTTGAGATTCTGAGCGCCGAGTGCAGCCGCCAAAACAATTGCCGCGAACAGACCATACGAAACTGGCCAATAGCGAAAGGACAGCACGAGGAGCACCACAAAAGCGATGGCGAAGGGAATGTGCAAACCATCGCCGAGACGTTCAGTGCCGAACATCTGCGACATGCCATCCCAAATACGAACGATGGGGTTGGTGCTATCGCCTCGCAAACCATTTTGAACGGTGTACGGCAACAATCCATCGCCGAAAACAGAACGAACCCAACCCAGGTACACCGCGGTGCCCGCTAATGGAGCGGCGACCGCAGCCACGCCCAGTAAACGTTCCTTCCGATGTGCATTGCGCCATACCCGGAACAACTCAATGGCGACCGGAAGGGCAACGACAATGCCAAGTGGTCTCGCAAGTCCGACGGCAATTCCAGCAACAATCGCCCACTCCCACCGCCGTGATCGGATAGCCCAAAAAACGACAACGATTCCGAAAAGCCAAAGAGATTCGGCATAGGCCCATGCCAGCACAAAGGCGCCGGGAAAAAGACAGAGAAACCAAACGGCTCGGTCGGCGAGAGCCTTTGATCCTCGTTCAAAAAGAACTAACCGCCGAATAGCAATCGCTAAGAAAAAGGCCGCGCAGTTTGCGATGAGGACAAGCGCTAAATCGATACGTCCAAGGGTGACGACTGAGAACGCTTTACCGAGCAAAGGAAAGAGTGGGAAAAACCGAAGGCCTTCAATCGCCGATGCGCGGTAACCGTACTGGGCAATATCTCGGTACCAGGTTCCGTCCCAAGCAACGAGACCTTCAGTGAGCGTGACAGGCTGAGCCTCGGGAACAAGATGCTGGGAGATGCCATAGGCAACGATGAAACCAACGGCGATCAGTAGCCGACTGAGGACAAAGGGCAGAGCAACTGCCCGAGCATCATCAAGAAGTCCGCGCACGCGAGCTGTTATGAGAGCGTTGGTCATTTCGGCGCCGGGAAGACCGTGAGTGAGGCATGCTCGGCGTACGCCGCCCCATCATCGGCCACCAATGTGACGCCAGGTCGGACAGCACCCAGTTGGGCAAGAAGTAACTCGCACTTGCCTTCGAACGTCTTGTAGGCGCCGTTGGCAACGACATAAATAGAGCGACCTTGTCCTGCGGTTTTGATCACGCTATCTGCGAAGGCAACGGGGTCGGATTCTCCATTACGAATTCCGTAATCAACCCAATCAACAAATTGCCCATCGCCACCGTCGGGGTAAGAAATTGACACAACATCGTTTCGCAGCGCTCGCAGAGTGGCGGGACCTAGTTGATCAGGACAGAACACCACGATGTCATCCGGTTGTGCTTGTTGGCTCACGACAGTGCCTATGACACCAAGTTGCGTGCGGGTAGAGCGAATATTCCACACCGCTCCGAGAGTAAGGAACCCGCACATCACCGCCACCACACCAAACCTGATCCACCGATCACTGAAACGGGTGAGCCCCGCGGCAACCAGCATGATCGCCATTGGAAAGATCACTGCGGCATAACGGCTGGCAAAGGCACTACCAGCAACAAATGACACCGCGCAACCAATCGCAAAACTGATGGCCGCTATAAGGGCAGGAATCCGAAAATCTCGCTGAGCCCGGAACTCAAGAACTGTCGAAGTACGGTTGACCGCTCGGCCAAAGAGACCCAGCAGAAGAGCAACAAGAAAAAGAGCGCCGACAAGTTCTCGCTCGCCATAGCCACCGGCGCCGAATTCGACGAGCGTTACAGAAAGGGCCGTGGTAGGGCGTGATGGAGTGGCCCAAGGGGTTCCTGTATGGGCGCCTTGATAAAGCATTGTTGGCAACCACGGAGCAAAGCTCACCGCCGCCACCACCAAGATGGCGATCATGATTATCCAGGAACGTTGATCAATTCCCGGATCATTCCGGGAGCGCCAGATCTGGAAAAGCGCTACCAGCCCGACAGCCGCCAGCAGCCACAGGCTCCAGTAGTGCGTATAGGGCAAAGCGATCGCAACAACTCCAAGACCAACGAACCGAAGTGCTGTGGCTTTGTGCCGAACGATGATGTCGTCAAGCAAGACCCAGCCGGCAAACACAAGCAGCATGACCAGTGAATACATCCTGGCTTCACTGGAATATCGAACTGCGTACGGCGAGAGGGCAACAACAGATACCGCAATCCAACCCAACGCCGGTCCCCCCTTCCTGCGGCCCAGGATCCACGCAAGGGGAAGGCAAAGAAGTCCAAACACACCAGCGAGAGATCTTGAGGCGAAATCACCTGTTCCAAACCACGAGCTCCAAAAGTGCATAAGTACGTAAAAAAGTGGAGGATGGCCATCGTGTTTCAACGTTGAGGTCAAATCACCCAAGGGAACACTGGAGATAGAGATTGTCAATGCTTCATCGAGCCATAGCGAGGACTTGGTAAGAAATCGTGTCGAGATACCAACCACTAAGGCGAACAGTCCTACAGCAACAATCTCCGGCGGGGCTGAACGGGTCCCGATGGCGCCCTCAGGGTTGGATTCTTCTATCACCGGCATGGACACAAACAATAGTTGGACCAAGGTGCCCAACACTTGCACTTGGGTCTGCCCCACCCCGCCTTTGCTTCGTTATGCTGTCGGCCGATCCTCAGCCGAAAGTTCTCAGATGAGCCAAAACGCCAACCCAGCCACATCGACCGCCTCCGAGCAAGAAATTGTTGTCATTGGAGCGGGCCCTGCCGGCCTTACCGCGGCGTTCGAGTTATCAAAAGCCGGTCGCACCTGCACGATTCTTGAAACTACCGACATGGTGGGCGGGATCTCGCGAACGGTTGAACGTGATGGTTGGCGTTTCGATCTTGGCGGTCATCGTTTCTTCACCAAAGTTGTTCCGGTTGAGGCTCTCTGGCATGAGATTCTTCCTGATGAAGATTTCCTTATGCGCCCTCGAATGAGTCGAATCTTCTACGAGGGTAAGTACTTCGACTATCCACTGAAGGCATCGAACGCACTAGGCAATCTCGGCATCATCGAAGCGGTTCGTTGCGTGCTGTCCTATTTCGCTGCGCAGGCCCGAACGGGCATCAAAAAGGCGCTCGGTCGCAACCAGCCCGAAACAAGCCTTCAGGACTGGATCACCAACCGTTTCGGTAAGCGCCTTTTTGACCATTTCTTCAAGACCTACAACGAAAAGGTCTGGGGGGTCCCCGCCAGCGCGTTGCAAGCCGATTGGGCCGCACAGCGCATTAAGAATATGTCGTTGTGGAATGCCGGAATGAACGCCCTTGTCGATGCCCTTCCATCCTGGGTTCCATTCATCCGGAAGGGGAAGAACACCGATATCACCTCGCTCATCGAGGAGTTCCAATACCCCAAATATGGCCCAGGGATGATGTGGGAAGCCTGTCGCGACAAAGTTGTCGCTGCCGGTTCTCCAGTACTCATGGAACACAGGGTCACCCGCATTGAGCACAGCACAGGACGAGCAACCACGGTTGTTACACAGGGCCCCAGCGGCGAGTTGCGTCTTCCCGCCGACGAGATCATTTCTTCGATGCCGATATCGCAGTTGCTCAAGGCAATGGATCCCCCGCCGCCGGCCGATGTTCTTGATGCCGCCAACGACCTTCGCTATCGCGATTTCCTCACTGTTGCGCTTGTGGTTCCCGAAAGTGCGGGCTTCCCCGACAACTGGATCTACATCCACTCTCCCGAAGTCATTGTCGGTCGAATTCAAAACTTTGGTTCCTGGTCTCCCTACATGGTCAAAGAAGGCCGAACCTGCCTCGGTCTCGAATACTTCGTTTTTGAAGGTGACGAACTTTGGAACTCAACGGATGAGGAGCTCATCACCCTCGCCACAAAGGAACTGCAGCACATTGGTCTGATCGAGCCCGGAAAGATCGAGGCCGGTTACGTGGTTCGCGTCCCTAAGGCCTATCCGTTTTACGACGAACGCTACAAAGCAAACGTGCAGCGACTTCGCGAATGGCTTGACGATTGCACTCCCAACGTCCACCCCGTTGGACGTAACGGTATGCACCGCTACAACAATCAGGATCATTCGATGTACACCGCGATGCTTACCGTCGAGAACATCGTTAAGGGCTCTACTTATGACGTCTGGGAAGTCAACGTTGAAGAGGAATACCACGAAGAGAAGGCGCCATCCAAAGCTTCGTCTTCCACAACCGGACGAGATGCCCCGGTCATTCCTCGGGATGCATTCGGACCGGATCATCCAGTAAATAAGTCTCCCTCGTAGATCGATGCCGCCAACCGTTTCCGATATCGCCGCTCTTGCCAAAGAGGCTCACTTAGAGCGAGTCCATGTACTTGCATGGCGAGACCTTGTCGATATCGAAGCAGGAGGATCCGAACTTCATGCGGCAAAAATTCTCGAACTGTGGGCCGAAGCAGGCCTACAGGTCACGATGCGCACTTCGTACGCACAAGGTCACCCCTATGAAGGCCAGCGAGATGGCTACAAAGTCATCCGAAAACATGGCCGCTTCATGGTCTTTCCTACTGCAGCCATCTCGGAGTTGATCCGTTCCACCGGCCCGAAGGATGGGCTGGTTGAAATTTGGAACGGCGTGCCGTTTCTCACCCCAGTTTGGTATCGAGGTCCTCGGGTCACGTGGATTCATCACGTCCATCGAGATATGTGGGAGATGGTGTTATCGCCCAATCTCGCGAAAGTTGGAAAGTTTTTTGAACGCCGGGTCGCTCCCCCTCTCTACCACGGCACCCCAATCGTGACCTTGTCGCAATCCTCACGGCATGAACTCACGGACTATCTGGGGATCGACGATCGGCAGATCTCGGTGGTTCCGCCTGGAATTGACAAAAAGTACACGCCTCTCGGCACCAAGGCGATGACACCACTTGTTGTTTCGGTGGGGAGGCTTATGCCTTCAAAGAAGTTCGACGACCTCATCCGGGTGATGATCGAAGTACGTCGCGAGGTTCCCAATGCGGAACTTGTTATCGTTGGCAATGGCTACGAGCGCCCCGCACTCGAAACCCAAATCAAAGACGCAAATGCAACTTCCTGGATACGACTTGCCGGCAAGGTGTCCGAGGAAGAACTGCTTTCGCTTTACCGCCAAGCATGGGTAGTCGCCAGCGCATCGATTGCAGAGGGTTGGGGAATGACACTCACTGAAGCAGCGGCATGCGGGACTCCATCTGTCGCTACCGACATTGCTGGCCACCGCGATTCTGTGGCCGCTAACCTTTCAGGTTTGTTGGCAACCGACCACCGCGAACTCACTCGGTCGATTTCAGCGGTACTTTCTGACCCCGAGTTGCGCAGCCGCCTTTCGGCCGGCGCCCTTCAACACGCATCCACCCTCACATGGCAAGCAACCGCGTTCGGAACCTTTGAGCCCTTGGCCCGCGCCGCCATGAATCCTCGCAGTCGTCGACGCCGATGAGCCTTCCGGTTGTGCTCGTTCCTGGATTCGCCACCTCAGCGAAGAGAACGTGGAACGACAATGGATGGGTTGACTTGCTGGCCGATATCGGACGCAGGGCAGTACCGCTCGATGTACTCGGCTCAGGTTCGTCCGCAAAACCGCATGACCCTGACGCCTATGAATATTTCGAAGACGAACTTTTGGGGCGTTTTCCCGACGGTCCTGTTGACGCAATTGGTTTCTCGCTTGGAGCTCGAACATTGCTCTCAATCGCGTCAGTGCATCCCGACCGTTTCCATTCGCTCATAGTCGCCGGCGTGGGTCAAAATCTTTTTGGAGATAACGGAAGCGGCACGGCCATTGCCGGCGCAATCGGTGGAACAGGTGACAGTGACGACCCGACTGTTCGCTATTTTGCGCAGCTAGCAGAGGCTCCCGATCAAGATCCAAAGGCTCTCGCTGCTTTCATGCGGCGGAGCAATGCACCTGCGATCACTTACGACTCTCTTCAAACAATTTCGTGTCCTGTTTTAATTGTTCTTGGCGATAAAGACTTCGCCGGTCCCGCAGATCCCCTCGTCGACGCGCTTGCGACTTCGCGGCTTGTGACACTCCGAAACGTCGACCATTTCGCAACGCCCAAAGATTTTGGATTTCTTGACGCGGCATTGGAGTTCCTCGGGGCCAACGAGTGACCGACGGAGAGTTCGTTCTCGGCGTCGATCTCGACGGAGTCTGCGGAGACCACACCGAAGCGTTTCGACGTGTGGTGGCCAAAGAACGAAACATTGATCCCTCATCGCTTGGGGTTCAGCACACCTGGGATTTCACCGAATGGGATATGGACCGCGAGGAATTCGAACGACTTCATCGGCTGGCGATTATCGAGCACCGAATGTTCCGCACGATGCCGGTCATTCAAGGTGCTGCCGAAACGCTCTGGCGTCTCTCCGACGCGGGAGTTTGGATTCGACTTATCACCCATCGCCTGTACACAAATTGGGGCCACTCTACCGCGGTCGTCGACACAGTTGAATGGCTCGACCAACATGGAATTCCGTATCGTGATTTGTGTTTCTTGGGTGACAAACCGCAGGTCGACGCCGATGCCTACGTTGATGATGCACCGCACAATGTTCACGCATTACGGGAATCAGAAGTTCCTTGCATCGTTTTTTCACAGCCGTACAACACTGAAGTAGACGCTCCCCGGGCAAACGGATGGTCCGAAGTTGAGCAATGGGTGTTGCGCCTCATGACCGATGACGGTCGCAATGTTGCTCCACCAATGCCAATCGGCCTCGATCCATCGCGCCGATTGCGGAACCCCAACACGCCCAAAGAAGGCCATTGAGCCTTCGAATCCTCCGGTCCAGTCGGTTCCACGGCTACCTTTAGAAAGCGGGGGCTGTAGGTGCCTCGCCCGTGCGGGGCCTCCCGCTAGACGATGAGGAGCGGTAATGAGCGATAGTTCGCAAGGTTCAGGATGGTGGCAGGCCTCCGACGGCAAGTGGTACGGGCCTGAGCAGGCGCCAGGCGCCCAACCAACTCCCGCCGCCGGTGGCGCTAACAGACTTGATGTTGGCGCGGCGCTTTCCTACGGATGGACAAAGTTCACCGAGAATCTCAACACCATGATTCTCATCATTCTTATTTTCTTCGGCGTTCAAGTCGTTTTCAGTATTGTCGCCAATTTTTTCCCACGGCCTTCCGGTTTCATCGGATCGCTCTTCGTAACAGCGATTCTGCTGGCTATCGGCGTTTTCGTGGCGTTGATGATTGAAGCCGGAATCATCCGCGCGGCACTTGCGATTGTCCGTGGCGGTACTCCGGAGCCTTCGATGATGTTTTCTACCGAACGGCTCGCACCTTTTGCTATCGGGGCCATCATCGTCGCATTGCTCTCTTTTGTCGGAATCTTGGCCTGCTTTATCGGCTTCATCCTGGTTCGACTGTTTCTTCTCTTCTGGGGTTTCTTTCTGCTCGATCCCGATGTCAAAGCCGAACCTATTGACGCCATAAAGAAGTCTTTTGACCTCGTTAGCAAGAACGCCGGCGACGTACTCGTTTTCGCCATCGTCATCGTCCTTATCAATCTTGTTACCTTTGGTTTGGCAATTGGTTTCACAAATATCTCTGTCGGTTACGCCTACCGCAAACTCAACGGTCAATCGATAGCGGCCTGATTGAATCTGAGGAATTAGAAAGGTCCCCGCTCATGCGGGGACCTTTTTTCTTTACTCCTAGTGCGTGAGCTATCGCAGTGGCACTGCTGATGGAGCGATTGGTGAATGCAACATGGTCTCTCCGGTCAGCCAGGAATCGACAGACGCCGCCGCTGAACGTCCCTCAGCGATGGCCCAGACAATGAGACTCTGTCCTCGGCCCATATCACCAGCCACAAAGACTCCATCGATATTGGTGGACCATGCATCATTTCGCGAGACGTTTCCGCGAGTATCACGATCAACCCCGAGTTGTTCGAGGAGGCCACCTGATTCCGGACCAACGAAACCCATTGCCAAGAAGACCAATTCGCAGGGAATCTCGAATTCGGATCCGTCGACGGGAACAAATGATGGACGACCGTCAACGATTTGTTGATGGCATTCCACTGCCTTCAATGCACGGAGGTTTCCTTCGCTGTCACCCAGAAATTCGACGGTGTTGACCGAATACACGCGATCGCCGCCTTCCTCGTGGGCCGAAGATGTCCGGTACACCATTGGCCATGTAGGCCACGGATTCTCAGTTGGCCGGGAATCCGATGGCTTCGCCATGATCTCGAACTGGTGAACAGATGCTGCCCCTTGACGATGCGATGTCCCAAGACAATCGGCACCGGTATCTCCACCTCCGATAATTACAACGTGCTTACCTTCGGCGTGGATCGGACTTCGATCGAGGTCGCCTTCTTGAACACGATTAGCAAGAGGAAGAAATTCCATCGCCTGATGAATGCCTTTGAATTCGCGACCTGGTATTGCAAGATCGCGGGATTCAGTGGCGCCACCAGCAAGGACAATGGCATCAAAATCGGTGCGCAGCTGCTCTGCGGTGATGTCGACTCCAACGTTGACAGAGCAACGGAACTCGACGCCTTCTAAGACAAGTTGTTCAAGTCGGCGATCGAGATGTCGCTTTTCCATCTTGAATTCGGGGATCCCGTAACGGAGGAGTCCGCCAGGTCGGTCGTCGCGTTCGAACACCACAACGTCGTGGCCAGCACGCCCCAGTTGTTGGGCTGCGGCGAGACCTGCCGGCCCAGAGCCCACCACCGCCACACTCTTGCCGGAACGAACAGTCGAGATTTGCGGCGTCACCCAACCTTCCGACCAAGCTCGGTCAATGATCTCGACCTCAACTTGTTTAATGGCCACTGGATCGGCATTGATGCCAACCACACACGCCGCCTCGCAAGGCGCCGGACAGAGGCGCCCTGTGAACTCAGGGAAATTGTTGGTCGCATGCAAGCGATCGATCGCTTCACGCCATTGATCTTTGTAGACGAGATCATTCCAATCGGGAATCAGATTTCCAAGAGGACAGCCGTTATTACAGAACGGAATACCGCAATCCATGCAACGACTTGCTTGTTCGCGAACTGATGCGATCGGGAAGTCTTCGTAGACTTCTTTCCAATCCTTCAAACGCACCGGAACAGGACGGCGTGATGGAAGTTGAAGTGGAAATTTAAGGAAACCAGTGCTGTCGCCCATGACGTATTCCTTTCAGACTCGTGCCGCGGCCATAACCGCTTCGATTGGATCGCGACCTTCAGCAAGCGCAAGTCGCTCTGCTTCAAGAACACGTTTGAAATCTTTGGGCATCACCTTGACGAATTTCGATGACAATGATTCCCAATCGCTCAGTAGCCGAGCGGCAACCGCAGAATCGGTCTCGGCCTGATGGCGAGAAATGCGATCGTGAAGCCACTCAATGTCTGCATCCTCGGGCTTATCGAGATCGATCATTTCTGGATTGACTCGCAGCGGGAACGTGCCCTGCTCATCGAGTACGTAGGCAATGCCACCCGACATGCCCGCGCCAAAATTCCGACCAGTGCCGCCAAGCACAACAACCCGACCACCAGTCATGTACTCGCACGCGTGATCGCCAACTCCTTCGACGACTGCTGTCGCGCCGCTGTTACGGACACAGAAGCGCTCACCAACAACGCCCCGTAAAAACATTTCGCCTGATGTCGCTCCGTAGAGAACCACGTTCCCGGCGATGATGTTGTCTTCCGCAACAAAGGTTGCAACCTTCGAGGGTCGCAGGATTACACGACCGCCAGAAAGACCTTTGCCGGTGTAGTCATTTGCATCGCCTTCAAGCCGAAGAGTTATACCGCGGGGCAGAAATGCCCCGAAACTTTGTCCGGCAGATCCTTCGAAACGAACCGTAATGGTGTCGGCGGGCAGACCATCGCCACCGTGCAAACGAGTGACCTCTGCGCCCAGCATGGTGCCGACAGTTCGGTTGACGTTCCGAATTGGAGAAGCGATCTCGACCTTTTCACGACGATCGAGTGCGGGTTGAGCCTGTCGGATCAACTCGTTGTCCAGAGCGTGTTGTAACCCGTGGTCCTGCGCAGTGATGCAACGACGCGATGCTTGCGGATCGACAGAAGGAACATGCAGGATCGGTCCGAGGTCGAGACCAGATGCCTTCCAATGGTCGACCGCAGAGCGTGCGTTGATTGATTCGACTTGACCGATTGCTTCATCAAGCGAGCGGAAGCCAAGTTCGGCGAGAAGTTCACGAACCTCTTCGGCGATGAACTCGAAGAAGTTCACAACAAATTCAGGTTTGCCCGAGAATAGTTTCCGCAACTCTGGATTCTGTGTGGCAACGCCGACGGGGCAGGTATCGAGATGGCAAACGCGCATCATGATGCAACCGGAGACAACGAGCGGCGCGGTCGCAAAGCCGAATTCTTCTGCTCCGAGCAGAGCGGCAATCACAACGTCACGACCAGTCTTCAACTGACCATCAACCTGCACAACAATACGATCTCGCAAGCCATTGAGCAGAAGTGTTTGCTGGGTTTCGGCAAGACCGAGTTCCCATGGTCCACCCGCATGCTTCAGCGATGTCAATGGTGAAGCTCCGGTACCACCGTCGTGTCCGGAGATGAGAACCACATCAGCATGAGCCTTTGAAACACCGGCTGCGATTGTTCCAACCCCAACCTCAGAGACGAGTTTGACGTGAATGCGCGCTCGATCGTTGGCGTTTTTCAAATCGTGAATGAGCTGAGCGAGATCTTCAATTGAATAGATGTCGTGGTGCGGGGGCGGCGAAATGAGGCCAACTCCAGGGGTCGAGTGCCGGGTCTTGGCTATCCACGGATATACTTTGTTTCCCGGTAATTGACCGCCCTCACCGGGCTTAGCGCCCTGTGCCATCTTTATCTGGATGTCGTCCGCGTTCACGAGATAATCACTCGTAACTCCGAAACGACCAGAGGCCACCTGCTTGATCGCTGAACGCTTGGAATCGCCGTTCGCAAGGGGAACAAACCTCTCCGGGTCCTCGCCCCCTTCACCAGTGTTGGATTTACCACCGATGCGATTCATGGCAACGGCAAGATTTTCATGGGCTTCCGCGGAAATCGAGCCGTAGGACATTGCGCCGGTTGAGAAGCGCTTCACGATTTCTTGAACTGATTCAACTTCAGTGAGAGAAATCGCTGGTCGAAGATCGGTGCGCAGCTCGAACAAACCGCGAAGAGTCGCAAGTTGTCTGGCCTGATCGTTAACCAGAGATGTGTAATCCTTGAAAACGTCATAGCGCCCGGAACGAGTCGCGTGTTGAAGTTTGAAAACTGTTTCAGGATTGAAGAGGTGATATTCACCTTCACGGCTCCACCGATATTCGCCGCCTACTTCAAGTGTGCGATGAGCTCGCTCGGTTGGGTTCTCCGGCCAAGCCAATCGATGTCGAACGGCTACTTCAGCGGCAACTTCCTCGAGGCCGATGCCTCCGAGGCGACTGACTGTTCCAGTGAAATACTCGTCGACAAGTTCGAGCGAAAGCCCAGTCGCTTCAAAAATTTGTGCACCGTTGTACGAAGCAACGGTGGAGATGCCCATTTTGGACATCACTTTCAAGACACCTTTACTCGTTGCCTTGACATAGTTCGCTAGTGCTTTTGTCGGATCAAGCATGTCAACCTGATCCTGAGCGATGCGATCTTCGATAGTTTCAAAAGCCAAATACGGGTTAATGGCGGCAGCGCCATAGCCAACCAACAGACACATGTGATGCACTTCGCGTGCATCTCCGGCCTCGATGACCAACCCCACCCGAGTTCGCATCTTTTCCGAAATCAGATGATGGTGGACCGCACTTGTGAAGAGCAATGACGGGATTGGTGCCATCTCTGCATCGGAACCACGATCAGAGAGCACCAACAATGTTGCTCCAGCGTCGATCGCATCAGATGCCAATCTCCGCACATGAGCGAGTGCCTTTTGTAAACCCTCTCCGCCAGCAGCGACCGGGTACAGGCATGGAATCACCACAGTTCGGAAGTCCGAAGTGTGGTCATAGTCGGCAATGTGAATCAGTTTGCGTAATTCATCGTTGTCGATGATCGGTCGGGAAATGACGATCTGTCGGCAGGATGATGGCTGGGGGCTCAGAAGATTTCCTTCGGGCCCGACCGTTGCGCTGATCGATGTGACCAACTCTTCACGGATTGCATCGAGCGGCGGATTGGTCACCTGAGCGAACAACTGAGAGAAATAGTCGAAGAGCAACCGCGAACGGGAAGAAAGCACGGCGATAGGTGTATCGCTACCCATTGAACCAAGTGGCTCTAGGCCGGCTCTAGCCATCGGGTCGAGGATGATCTTTATTTCCTCAGTGGTGTAACCAAATTCTTGCTGACGCTTCACCACAGAATCGTGCGGCTGCAACAGATGAGGACGGGTCGGCAACGAATCGAGTTCGATCTGGTTGGACGTAAGCCACTCACCATATGGATGAGCTTCGGCAAGTTGTTGCTTTATTTCTTCATCATCGATGATTCGGCCTTGAGCGGTGTCAACCAAGAACATACGACCGGGCTCTAGACGGCCTTTGGAGACAATGCGAGCAGGATCAATATCGATAACGCCAACCTCTGACGCCATGATCACTAGGTCGTCAGCGGTAACCCAATACCGAGACGGACGCAGACCGTTGCGGTCAAGCACCGCCCCGATAACAGTGCCATCGGTGAAGGCAATAGATGCCGGCCCATCCCATGGTTCCATAAGGGACGCGTGGTAGCGATAAAAGTCGCGCTTCGAACGTGGCATCGATGGTTGATGTTCCCAAGCTTCAGGAATCATCATCAACACAGCATGCGGAAGTTCGTATCCGCCCATATGGAGAAGTTCAAGAACCTCATCGAAAGTGGCAGAGTCGCTTGCGCCCGGTGTGCAGATCGGAAAAATGCGATCGAGATCGCCATGTAATAAGTCGCTTTGGAGCAGTGCTTCGCGTGCACGCATCCAATTGCGGTTGCCTTGAACTGTATTGATTTCGCCGTTATGAGCAATAAATCGGAAAGGGTGAGCGAGCGGCCACGACGGGAAGGTGTTCGTCGAGAAACGCGAGTGCACAAGTGCAAGCGCAGATTCAACCCTTACATCGGAGAGATCCGTGAAGAACGCCCCTAGTTGCATGGTGGTGAGCATTCCCTTGTAAATGAAAGTCCGTGACGAGAGGGAGGGGAAATACACCCCGCCGCCATCAAGCGACCCAAGTTGATGCTCGACGCGCTTGCGGGCGACGTACACCCGTCGATCAAGCAATTCGCCTTCCAAGCCTTCGCAAACAATAAAAGGCTGATGGAACGAAGGTGCAACGCTTCGAGCGTGATCGCCGATCATTGAGTCGTCGATGGGCACATCTCGCCAAGCGATGACGTTGAGCCCTTCCTCGATCATGAGTTCATCAAACCTGGAGCGAGCGGCCAGAGCGGCATCGCGCTCCGCAGGAAGAAAGGCGAGACCGGTTGCATAGGTGCCCTGTGGGGGCAGGTCGAAGGGGACAACTTCGCGGAAGAATCGGTCGGGAACCTGGATCAAAATGCCAGCTCCGTCACCAGTATTAATTTCGGCTCCGGCGGCACCTCGATGATCCATATTACAAAGGGCACCCAACCCGTGACGCACAATCTCGTGACTGCGATGGCCCTTTTTGTGTACAACGAAATTCACGCCACATGCATCGTGCTCAAATCGAGGATCATAGAGACCCTGCGGTTGAGGGAAGCCTGAAAGCGGTTGGGGGTCGGTGGAACCAGAGTTGCGCATACGTCGTCCTGCAATGTCGGGCGCCCGAGGAATTCCTCGATAGCGGGGGAGAAACTTGCTTTGGATGGGGACGACGCTGGCCCCAAAGCGGGAACCAGAGGATACACCCTCGCCCCTTTGAACCGAAATAGCGCGGAAATCAATGAGACACGGTGACCCGAGCACCCGGCACCGATAGGGTCAGCCTCGTGAGCGAGCGTTCCATCGATTCCCATATCGACGATCTAGCGACATTTATCTCTGCGTCTCCGTCTCCGTTCCATGCGGTGGAAACAGCGGCCAATCGGCTTAAAACGGCTGGATTCACTGAGCGCAGCGCTACCGAACGCTGGAAAATGGGTCCGGCTGGCCGAAGCTACGTGCGAAGAGGGGGTGCCTTAGTTGCCTGGATCGATGCGGAGGATCGCCTAGATATCGAGCGGTTCCGGATCGTTGGTGCCCATACTGACTCCCCCAACCTCCGAGTCCGGCCGAAGCCAGATCACGTCTCGGTCGGATTCCGGCAACTAGGCGTCGAGATTTACGGCGGAGTTCTTCTCAATTCATGGCTCGACCGAGATCTTGGCCTTTCTGGCCGCATCGGACTGACTGACCCTAACGGTCTTGTCTCATTTACAAACTTCCGTTGGGATGAACCGCTCCTCCGGATCCCCCAATTAGCCATCCACCTTGATCGCCAAGTGTCCACCGAAGGCCTCCGGCTCGACCCCCAACAACATATGATTCCCGTTTGGGGCCTCGATGATGCCGACAATCGACCATTCGCCCACTGGCTCGGCGATGTCATGGGTGTCTCCCCGGACCGAATTCTGTCTTGGGATCTGATGGCTCACGACCTCACGGGTCCTGCCCGCATTGGTCGAGACCGTTCGCTCTTTGCTTCTTCTCGTATCGACAACCTGCTCTCCTGCCACAGCGCAATTACTGCGCTCGTCGAATGCGTTCAACAGCCTCAGACAATTCCGGTCGTCTGTCTTTTTGATCACGAAGAAGTTGGCAGCGAGTCATCCACCGGAGCAGCAGGCTCGTTCCTTCCTGCAATTCTCGAGCGAATCGCTGCATCCCGCGGGCTTTCCCGCACCGACTGGTTGACCTCTCTTCAAAAATCGCTGTGTGTCTCTGCCGACGGGGCCCACGCCACCCACCCGAATTACCCGAACCGACACGAACCCGATCACAATATTTCGCTCAATGGCGGCCCGGTTCTCAAACACAACGTGAATACCCGCTACGCCACCGATGGTGAAGGTGCGGCCTACGTGCGCTCACTCGCCAACCAACTTGGCATCGAATTGCAGGATTTCGTTTCACGAAATGACATTCCCTGCGGTTCCACTATCGGCCCAGTCACCTCGGCCCAATTGGGCTTAACCACAGTCGACATCGGTGTTGCACAGTTATCGATGCATTCAGCCCGAGAGCTCTGTGGTGCTGCTGACACTGCCCTTTTTACGGATTTGCTCGCTGGTTTTCTTTCCGCAAAGTGAGCCTCCGTGTCCCTTGATTCTGCACTTGAGCTGGTCGGTCTCCCACCTGGTGCCACGAAGGAACAAGTCAAACGGCTTCGGAGAAAACTCCTCAAGGCCAACCACCCCGATCGCAATACTTCCGAAGACGCCCACATTCGCTCGGCAACGCTCTCGGCCGCATTCGATGTCATTGAACGAGCGATTGATGAAAACGGGGGCCTTACCGTTCCCCTCCGGGCACACAGCCCTGATGGTTATTCGACAAAATCATCATGGAGTCCGCCTTTCTCATCCGTCGGTGCTGACCACGATGGCGACACGATCTTCATTGCTGCTCCTCCCGGAGAGACGTTTCAGATACTGCTTGACGCTTCCTCCTCGCTTGGTGGGATCGGCCACATCGATCGAAACCTTGGGCTCCTCGAAGTGATCGTCCGCTTCGAGGGAGGGCCATCGTGTTCGGTCCTGTTCACCCTTCAAGGCAGAGCCCACGGCACCGATGTGTTCAGCACGATGGACTCCATTGAGGCGGCCCCAACTCCGTCCATCCTCCCTGTACTTGACGCACTCGTCAACGCCATTGCCGAGCAGACCTAACCATCCGCAGTTCGAGAGAGAGCTCTCTCTCTTTAGGACAGTCCGGAGGCTGAACTTCGAACGTATGCGGGGACTAAACCGCTAGGTATTTCGCGGCCGTCCCGAGCGCATTCCCCTTGTTGAGAATGCTTTTCCGGTATGAGAACCTACTGCGACCAAGCCAGATCACAGGCTGCTACTTGTTGGCGCATAACTCTCATTTCGCCAGAGTCTGAATGACCTCTGAAGAACCTTGTTTCAGTTCGAGCACCGCGGCGCCACCGGTGGTGGTCCGGGCCGATACTGGGATTGCCACAGATGCCGGCGTCGAATCTTTCATCGTCCACACAAGGTCAATTGCTCCGAGATAGGACAGCGTGGTGTCACGCTTGATCCCCTCTCCGAACGCTCCAGGCAATCGCACAAGAACAAGCGGATTGCGAGCGGTCGATGCAGATTTTATGAGGGTTGTGAGAAATTGGCGTTGACGCTCGGTGCGGCCAAGATCCGAGGTTGGATCAACGATCCACTTCCCACCTCGTTGCTCCTCGTAGTACCGACTCCGCACATAAGCGAGCGCCTGCGAACCATTCAAGCGAACTGTTCCGGCCCGCTCAATTGAAAGACCCGAGTGGGTGTCGCGAGCCGGATTATCGAACGTGACGGAAATTCCACCAACCGCGTCAACGAGCCTAGCGAAACTCAAGAAATTGATCTCAAGGTAATGATCAACCGGAATGCCAATCGATTCAACCGTGAGGATCAGGTTTGCGGGACCGCTAGCAAACGTTGAATTGATGCGACCTTTCTGTCCATTCGCGGGATCGGTTACCCAGAGATCCCGAGGTATCGAGGCCAGTTGTGACGTTCCATCTTCAACATGCAAAATCATGATCGTGTCGGTTCGCGCTCCACTCACTTCGGAGGCAATAAACGCTCCGGCATTCGGGTCAGAGGAATCGATCCCGGCCCGAGAGTCCGTGCCCACAATGAGATAGTTGGTCCCCTTCCGTCCCGAGCGGCCCGACAGAACTGAAGACACATCCACGGTTTCAATTCGCGAGTAGTGCCACCAGCCATAAGAAAAGAGTCCGACTGGAACAATGAGGATTGCCGCTAGGACTACTAATGCAATCGATCGAACACGGGGCCTACCCAAGCGGCGGCGCCAAGCCACCTTCTGCATAGAGTCGTCCAGTGTGGCACTGCCTGGATTTCGCTCTCCCAAGTCTTCTCTCGTGGTGAAGCCCGATTGCGATGCGAAGCGGCCTGTTCCCGTAACCGGACGCGCATTCCCGTCTGAGCGACCAAGTATCTGACGTCCCTTTTCATCACGTTCGCTCACTGGGTCGTGCTCCAGATCCTTGTGGACATCTTCCGATGTTAGATGTCGCCCGATCCTGGTTCGCGAGCAGATGGTGGGATCCGCGGGGACCACAGAGATGCCGCTTCGATCCGTGTGGCTCTTTAATCTGGCGGGCGGACTCCCGACGCCGGAAGCCTTGATCACTGATCGCAGTAGGTAACGGTTTAGATACCTTCGAGCGCTTCAATTCGACCTTCGTCGATCGCCAAACGCAACGCGGCATGATCGCGTTCAGTCTGATCGGAATAAGCATTCGCGAAGGACGCTATTGCCCGAGCGAAACCATCGCCCTCTCCAAGATACGCCGAAATTGCCACCGCATCACCAGACCGAGCATGAGCACGGGCGAGCGTTGTTCCGCAAATAGAACCGTAGAGCTGAAGCGAACTAGGTGTCATCCTCCCCAGGTTCGCAGACCCCTTCATGTCGCGTAATTGACGAACATAAAAGTGCCGATCCCGAAACTTTGTCCAGCCCAAAAATTGATCCGATGCCGCTTGCATCAATCGCTGACCAACAACGACTCGCTCACCATGATTGGAATGGCGAGATGATGGCAACCAGGATTCGAGAACCGAGAGATTTGCTTCTTTTATTTGCAAAAAAAGAGGATCATCATCAGTGGAATCGGCGCTGCACAACGCGATGAAGCAGTGCGTACCAACGCTTCCCACCCCAACTACTTTGCGGGCAACATCAATTACCTCAAACTTTTCAAAGAGAATGAGTCGGTCCTCGGCAAGGCTCTCCCGGTAACGATCAAGCACAGTGCGCACTGCATAGTCGGTGGTCGTATCGGGAAGGTGTTCAACCAGAGGTGGATCGTCTTTGATCCGTCTGTGACCATCAACCAATTCGGTGAGCTTTTCGAGAGCTTGGAAAGTGGTGTGACTCCGAGCCTTTAGAACCGTCTTCGTAGTTTGCTTTTGCTGATCGAGCGGAAGCAGAGGAAGAACCTCATCGATATCGACTTTTGAGTACCAAATTTCAAGCTGTGAGAGTTGCGAGAAGTTGGCCATTGCTTGGCGGTAGCCCTCCATTGCCTCGATGGCGGAAGAGGTGGATTCTGCGGCGGTGTAACCGTTATCTCTGCCGGCGAGTACGAGACTGGCAGCGAGGCGCTTCACATCCCATTCCCATGGGCCGGGGAGCGTTTCATCAAAATCGTTGAGGTCGAAAAGGAGATGTCGCTCCGGGCTGGCAAACAATCCGAAATTGGCGCAGTGGGCGTCGCCGCAGGCTTGGACGGCGAGCCCCGTCACCGGAGAATCAGCCAGGTCTGCCGCCATAACCGCCGCGGCCCCGCGAAAGAACGTGAATGGAGAAGCAACCATCCTGCCCCACCGAAGAGGGAGAAGATCGGGGAACCTCCTACGGTTTTGGTCCCCAAGGATGGCAAGCGGATCTCGACGATGAACATTCGCTGACCAAACGCCATGAGAAGAACGTCGAGCCACTTGGCGGCGTTCTCGTCCGACTGCGGCTCTCTCGGTCCTCGACAATAACTGACCTTGATGGTGTGCAAGTGGTTCAAGACCAGTTGGCGGAACTTCGAATCCTGCGTCAGTCGATTCCATCTCGCCACCGTAGCCAACCATCGTTGGCACGAACAGACACCAGATCCTCGAGGAAAACTAGGTCAATCAATTGTGTAGTTTCGGGCCATGAACGAGATGGAGATCCTCACCTGGCCGTTGTACGGAGAAGCATCAAAGGAATTGGCAGAAATGGTGGTGGCCGATGACTACAAGCCCGACCTCATACTCTCAATTGCCCGAGGTGGCCTACTTATTGCCGGGTCACTTGCGTACGCCCTCGGAATCAAGAATCTGCACGTCATGAATGTCGAGTACTACACAGGTAAGGGCGAGAGGCTCGCGTTCCCAATCATTCTTCCTCCACCGCTCACTCTTGTAAATCTTGAATCCGCACGTGTGCTCATTGCCGACGACGTTGCCGACACTGGGCATACCTTGGCGATGGTTCGCGACTACGTAGCCCCTCAAGTTGGCGAGGTGCGTACTGCCGTGCTGTATCAAAAAACATTTTCTGTTGTTAATTGCGAATATGTCTGGCACAAAACCGATAAATGGATCGACTTCCCATGGTCCACGCAACAAGCGTTGGTGAATCCTCACGATTCAGATCGACACGATTGACCGGCGCGTTCGGTGCTCCTTAGCGCTCTTCCCGTTCATACGGTTCACCAAGAGCTGCGGGAGCACTCAATCGACGTCGAGCCGCCGAATTGGAAACGATAACCAGAACAACGATCGTCATTACATACGGGAGCGCATCAAGCACCGCGGTGGGGAAATCGATGCCGCGCGCTTGCAGAGTGAATCTCAAACTTGAAAGAGCCCCGAAAAGATACGCTCCGACCAACATGAGGTCCGGACGCCAGAACCCGAAAATAACGAGGGCAAGAGCAATCCAACCTTGCCCCCCGGTCATTCCATTCACCCATGTTGGAACGATGGAAAGAGAGAAACATGCACCGGCGATGCCAGCGAATGCACCCCCTGCCAGCACGTGGACATACCTTGTGCGCACCACGTTCACACCGACGGAATCTGCCGTCTGGGGTGACTCTCCAACTGCACGAAGCTGCAGACCCAGTCGGGTCCGAAACAGGTAGATCGACACCAGCACAACCGCGACCCAAGAGAGATACGTGAGCGCTGTTTGATTGAAGAGTATTGGGCCGAGAACTGGCATCTTCTTCAGACCAAACAAATTCATAGGTTCGAACTGGTTTGAGGCTGGTCCTTGGCCAAGATTCCACATGCCAGCGAGATACGAAGACACACCGGCAACCCCCGCGAAAATCGTAAGGGCAAGACCGGAAATAATTTGATTGACGCGTAAAGTGATGGTCAGAAAAGCGTGAATGAGCGCGCCTAATGCAGCGAAGATCATCGCCACCAGTAGCGCAACCGAGAGCACCAAAGCAGCGGGGCCATCGAAATTCAACGCCGCCCAACTTGCTCCTACCGCACCCAGCAACATCATTCCTTCAACCCCGAGATTGATGACGCCAGATCGCTCAGAAAGAATCTCTCCGAGAGCGGCAAAAACTAGCGGTGTGCCGTAGAAAATTGCTGCCGCGGATATGACGACGAAGAGGTTGTCATTCACAATCACGGAGCGACCTCAATCGGGACCGATGCGGTTGAACGCCCACCGACACGCACAATTCGATAGCGAACAAGTACCTCGCCACCTAGGGTGCAAAACAAGATAAGACCTTCGAGAACCCCGACCAAGCCAGAGGGAAAATCAACACCCTGTAACGCGTAGCCAGCGTTCGTAATGCCGCCGAGCAGTATCGAAACAAAGATCACCGCAATGGGATTCAGCCGGGCCAGCGCGGCGACAACAATGCCGGCGTAGCCATACCCGGCCTGTTGAAGCCCCTTTGGGTCCAGGATGTGGCGGAAGTTACCTACTGAAGCTGCGCCACCAAGACCAGCAAGCGCTCCCGAAATTGCTGCTACCACCACGATGACACGACCAGGCCGCATCCCGGCGTAACGAGCCGTTGTTGGAGCGCCCCCAACAACTCGCATCTCGTAACCGAAGCGAGTTCGACGCTGAAGCACCGCGGCCCAAACTGCAACAACCACGCCGAGCAACATGCCAAACGGAATGACCAGTGAGCCAATTTCGAAGTTCGGCCAGAAGGAAATCACCGGAATAACCTTTCCTTTCGGGAACATCTTTCCGGTCCCTTCGAGATCACGCCAGAACGAACTGGATTCAAAGATCAGATACACAGAAATAACACCGGCCACGTAATTAAGCATCAGCGAGGTGATGATTTCGTTGGTGCGGAAAAAGGCACGAAGCACACCTGGGATTGCCGCCCACAACGCACCGCCGAGTGCTCCCGCCCCGATCATTGCAGGAATGGCAATCCACACTTGAGTGTCACGACCCAGCGATAACGCAATACCAGACGCGAAAATGGCACCGATGTAAAACTGCCCTTCACCGCCAATATTAAAAAAACCAACCCGAAACGCAACAGCAGCGCAGAGGCCCGTGAAAAGCAGAGGGGTCGCAGCGATGAGCGTTCCGTTAATGGAGCCGGAATCCAGAAACGCCCGTTCCAGGATGCGCTGGTAGACCGCAACCGGGTTTTGGCCAGTAACGAGCAACAGCACGGCACCGGCCAAAAGGGCAGTCATGAACGAACCAATGGGAACGGTCCAATTAATGAGGCGAGGAAGATCAGTTCGTGGTTCCAAACGGAAACCCAATGATGCACGCATCAAAGTAATTCCTCCCGGTGTCCACCCATCAGTTGTCCGATCACAGAGACGTCTGCCTCATCTGCGGAAACGATGCCGAGAATACGACCTTCGTACATCACTGCGATTCGATCCGAGAGGGCCATCACTTCATCGAGATCTTCACTTACAAGCAGGACTCCGACCCCGCTAGCGGCGGCGTCGAGCAATAGTTCGTGCACGGTTGCAACTGCTCCGATATCGAGTCCTTGGGTTGGCGAAGACACGACCAGAATTTTTGGCGATCCCGACATCTCCCGGGCCAACAGAACTTTCTGTACGTTTCCACCCGACAACCGCCGGGTTGGTGTTTGTGAGGAAGGAGCTCGCACGTCGAACCGCTCCATAAGTTCTGCCGCCTCGGAGTTCACGACTGAAGAGCGAATAAATGGCGGACGAGCCACGGGCGGGCGGCGATAACGCTTCAGAACAAGGTTTTCGGCGATCGAGAGATCGGGCGCCAAGCCTGTGCCCAATCGATCCTGGGGCACATAGGCGACCCCCATACGGATGGGATGGCGGGCGTCGACCCGATCCATCAACTCACCATCGACATCAATAGAACCCGAGGTGCGAGCGCGAAGTCCCGCCAGTACTTCCACTAACTCTCGTTGACCATTTCCGGCAACTCCGGCGATGCCAACGATCTCGCCGGAGCGAACCTCGATTGAAAGGTTGGAAAGAGTTTCCTGTCCGCGATCTCCATTTGCGCTCAAATCTTGAACGTTCAGAACCACCGCAGCCCCGGGAAGGGCACCGTGTCGACGGCTCACTACTCGCTCAACTTGCCGGCCCACCATTAAGGTGGCCAAGCTCTCACGAGTCGAACCTAAGGCCTCAACAGTGGCAACGGATCGTCCATCACGGAGCACGGTGACACGATCCGATACCGCCATCACCTCACCGAGTTTGTGAGAGATGAAGATCACACTGCGTCCTTGAGAAACCATTGACCGCAGCGTTGCGATGAGCGAATCCGCCTCTGGCGGAGTGAGTACCGCAGTTGGCTCATCCATGATGAGAACGCGAGCATCGCGATAGAGAACTTTCAGAATCTCGACACGCTGCTGTTCACCAACTGAAAGTTGCCAGATTGCCGCCCGAGGGTCGACGGTCATTGAGAAACGCTCACCGAGTTCCGCTATTGCATCCTCGGCTGCCTTGATACTGAGAAACGGGCTCCGTCCAACCGTCTCTGCACCAAGAATAATATTCTCGGTAACACTAAATGTTGGGATCAGCCGAAAGTGCTGATGCACCATGCCGATCCCCGCAGTGATCGCGGCACGAGGAGAGTCGAAAATGGTCTCAACTCCGTTCACGATGAGATGTCCGTCATCGGGCCGGTAAAGGCCCGTGAGGATATTCGAAAGTGTTGTCTTGCCCGCACCGTTTTCGCCCAGTAGTGAGTGCACCTCGCCTACCCGCACTTCAAAGTTTACGTTTTCGTTAGCGACCACTCCAGGGAATCTCTTGGACACACCAAAAGCAGCCACCGCAATTGCGGTGGCTGCTTCAGAAGTGTTTGATAACGAAACTGACACGTAGGTAGTTCCGACGATCAGCCCTTCGGGCTGCCGTCAACTCCCTTAACGAACCAGTTCATCTCATAAAGGTCCTTTTGGGTAAGGGTTTGACCCTTGGTGATCTTCACTGCACCAGTCTGGTCCTGGCGCTCGGCGAGACCCCAGTACCAACCGAATGCGGTTGCGCTACCCGACTTGGCCTTTGCCAACTGTGCATCGATGTTGGATTTGGTGTCGGCGGAAACCAGCGTGCCAAACGCGGCCAGCGATGTGAAATTATCGGCGATGGTGCCGTAGTAATTGTCGGCCTTCCATGTGTTTCCGATAAGCGCATTCACACGGCTGAGGTAACGAGGGCCCCAGTCGTAGGTCGCAGCCGTAAGCCATACCGGACCATAAGCAGCGGACTGATCAGAATCGTAACCGACCCATGGCATGTTATTGGTTTTCGCTACGTCGCCAGTAGCGGGGCTGTCTTGATGTGAAAAGAGCACATCGACACCAGCGGCGACAAGCGATTCAGCCGCTTGCTTCTCTGCTGTCGGGTTAAACCAATCCTTGGTCCAGACAACCTTTGTTGTTGCCGCCGGATTTACCGACTGTGCGCCCAAAGTGAAAGCATTGATATGTCGAATGATCTCTGGAATTGCGAATGGCGCTTCAATGCCAATTTGGTTGTTTTTTGTCGCTTTACCTGCAGCCATACCGGCAAGATAAAGAGTGTCTTCACCGGCGCCCCAAAATTCGGCGTAGTTGGCCGGCGTTGACTTGCCGCTCGTCATGAAATCGCCAGTGGCCTGCTCGAACTTCACGTTCGGGTACTTGGCGGCAGCTTCAGCCATCTGCTCTTCGTAACCGTAGGAGGTTGCGAAAATAATTTTGTTGCCATCCTTAACAAGGTCGTCGATGACCTGAGCGGCTTGTGGACCTTCAGGAATAGTTGCCTTAAAGGTTGTTTTCACCTTGTCACCGAGTTGGGCTTCAACGTACTTGCGACCGTTGTCATGGCCCTGGGACCAGCCGCCATCATTTTCGGGACCGACGTAGATCCACGCCGCCTTCACGGGGCCGTCGCTCGACGAAGTTGAATCCTTGCTACATGCACTCGCAATGAGGCCGAAAACTGCAAGCAATGCGATGCCGATAACACCTGCAGATCGTAGTGTTCGGCGCTGACTTGATGAATTGGAACCCATGGTCTCCCCGTGGAAGTTGATGTTGAACAATGAAACAACGGACGGCGATCGCAACAAGCGCGATCCAAGTCCATGAGGGACTCCACCCGTCAGAGAACATACCTCTACAGGGCCTCTAGGCGAGGTATTTGCGTGTGACGATCATGTGGCAAGTTTCTCGACACAATCTGGCGTCTTTCGTGGGTGAATGATTTCAACGGCATTTGGGAAGGAGATTCCGCTACCGTCTCGACGTGCCCTCTTGGCTCCACCAGATCACAACTCCTTGGACCACCCCATTTACGCTCGTGGCCCTTGTTATTGGCATTGGCGCCCTCTTCGGAATACGGGGCCGAAAACTCGCAGTCCTCGCCACGGCAATAGCCAGCGGAGTAGCACTTTGGGTAGCTTGGAAGAGTGGTCCGCCCAGCGGTCTCCTCGACCTCAAGATTTATACAAATGCTGCACGCTCTTGGCTCGATGGTCGCTCGCTTTACGTATACCACGACGAGGTCTTCAATCTCTCGGCTACATACCCGCCTATAGGGCCCATCGCATTCTCTGTGCTGAACTCTTTCTCCTCAGAATGGCGCGAAATCATCTTCACCGTCATCAATCTTTTCGCTCTTGGGGGATGCGCGTGGTTTGCTTCTGGGCTAGCCGGAATCGAGCATGACCACCGGGTCAACTGGAGCCTCTGGGCCTTCACTGCGGCAACGGTAACGCTCCCCGTTTGGCTCACTCTTCGACAAGGTCAGATCAACATTCTCCTGTGGCTACTGATCCTCATTGATATCGATGGGATTCGTCGATCAAGAAGATTCGCAGGTTTTGGTATCGGGCTCGCCACTGCAATCAAACTCGTCCCCGGCCTTTTCATAGTTTGGCTTGCCGCTACCAGACGTTGGAGCGCAACTCTTCGAGCAATCGGAATGCTTGCGGGGGCCACCACCGTTGGGTGGCTGCTTGCTCCCACCGATTCGCGTCTTTACTGGACAGACCTGTTGTGGCAGTCAGACCGAGTGGGGCGACTGGACGATGCACGAAATAATTCCGTTCTCGGCGTCCTTTCAAGGTTGATGCCCGAGGGATCTTTGCGCACTCTCGTATGGATCGTCATTCTCGCATTCGTGCTTCTGGCGGCGTATCGCCGAAGCGTGAGAGCATCAAAGGCAGGAGATCTGCTTGCCGCCGCCGCAATCGTTGGCTGTGCATCTGCTGTAGTTAGCCCTATTTCATGGCCGCACCATTTGGGCTTCTTACTCCTTGCCCTGGCCGTTTTCGTCACGATAACGAGGTCCACAAAAGGCAAAGTGGCTTGCGTCTTTGGGTTCCTGTTGCTTGTTGACCCCGGCGGGCATGGGGACGAAGTCTTTTCATCAACACTACGGGCCGTACTAATTATTGGAGCAGTCTTGTTCACACCGATAGTAGAGAACCGTTCGCTTAACGCCGACACAGCCGAAGCTCAAGAAACAACAACACCCAGCAACCGATCTACGAATTCTCGGCTTCCTTCTTCAAGCTTGTTTCGTCGGATGGCGTAACCACCCACAACTTCAGCACCACGACCGCGGATGATGTCTTCGAGCTTCTGAAGTGTCTTGCCAGTATCGAGAGCATAGGTACAGAACACTGCAGCTTTTTTGCCGGTCATAAATGGCAGTTGGGAAAGTCGATCACCGCGGGCCGGACGTTGACCAAAAAGGAAAAGACCGTCGGTCCAACTACCGATGATGACGAGATCAGCATCGGTAAGAGCTTGAAAATCGATTGCAGTAGTGGGGCAAGAAACCGTCGGAATGCCGGCATCGGCAAGTCCCGCGGCAATAAATCCTGCTGCCTTTTTGGTGTTTCCCGTGAGGCTCTCGTAGATGACGATGGCGTTCATAATGCTCCTCAGTTGGTGCTAGTCGTAAAACTAGCCGTCAACCGAAGACATACTTAACCTTCGTAGATCGATCAGTCCCCAACTCCAGCGAACGGAAGCCGTTCGGGCCGATACCGTACTGACATGCCTGAATTTGTTCATCAAGATCTTCTCCCCCTCGGCCCCGATACCACCAACTACAGACTTTTATCTACCGATGGCGTGGAAACAGTAGACACTCCACTCGGTTCATTTCTTCGAGTTGCGCCAGAGGCGATCACGTCATTGACCGCTGCGGCAATGTTCGAGATAGCTCATTTTTTGCGCACCGAGCACCTGGCCCTGATCGCCAAGATCCTCGACGATCCCGAAGCTTCTGGGAATGACCAATTCGTGGCGCTTGATTTACTGAGAAACGCAAACATTGCCGCAAGCGGAATTCTGCCTGGATGCCAAGACACCGGGACCGCAATTGTGAAAGCAAAGAAGGGTCAGTTCGTCATCACCAGCGGTAGGGACGAAGTAGCAATTTCACGCGGCATTTACGACACCTACCTCTCCGACAATCTTCGCTATTCACAAATGGCACCACTCGACATGTATCGAGAAGTCAATACAGGCACCAACCTTCCCGCTGAAATCGAAATCAGTGCCGTCGACGGCGATACTTACAAATTCTTTTTCATGGCTAAAGGCGGAGGCTCTGCCAACAAGAGTTATCTCTTTCAAGAATCGAAAGCGGTCCTTAACCCGGCCTCACTTTTGAAGTTCATTGCCGAGAAGATGGACCTTCTCGGGACCTCCGCCTGCCCCCCGTATCATCTCGCAGTTGTCATCGGAGGAACATCAGCAGAGTTTGCCCTTAAGACGGCGAAGATGGCATCAGCAAAGTACCTTGACGCTCTTCCCCTAGTAGGAAATGAGTACGGACAGGGTTTCCGAGATATCGAACTTGAAGCCGAGTTCCTTCGCGTTTCCCAAGAGTCAGGTATCGGTGCTCAATTTGGTGGCAAGTATTTCTGTCATGACGTTCGCGTGGTTCGGCTTCCCCGCCATGGCGCATCTTGCCCGATCGCGATAGCCGTATCCTGCGCCGCGGATCGTCAGGCACTTGGCAAAATCACCGCCGATGGAATTTTTCTTGAACAACTTGAACACGACCCGGGGCAGTTCCTCCCCGAGGTTACCGATACCTCGCTCGAAGGTGAGGTTGTAAAGATCGACCTCAATCAACCGATGTCCGCCATTCGGGAACAGTTGTCTAAGTTGCCCATCAAGACTCGGCTTTCACTTACCGGGCCACTTGTCGTTGCCCGTGACATAGCCCACGCAAAGCTCAAAGAGCGTATCGACGCCGGTGAAGCACTCCCCCAGTACATCAAAGACCATTGCGTGTATTACGCAGGACCCGCGAAGACTCCTGAGGGCTACGCGTCAGGTTCATTTGGGCCTACAACCGCTGAACGCATGGATAGCTACGTAGATCTGTTTCAAGAAAACGGCGGCAGTTTTGTAATGCTCGCAAAAGGGAACCGGTCAAAATCCGTTACCGACGCGTGCAAGCGGCACGGAGGCTTCTATCTGGGTTCCATTGGTGGACCGGCGGCCCGGCTCGCCCAAGACTGCATTCGTTCTGTTGAAGTTCTCGACTACCCCGAGTTAGGAATGGAAGCCATCTGGAAAATTGAGGTCGAGGATTTCCCTGCCTTTGTCGTCGTGGACGACAAAGGCAACGACTTCTTTGAAGAGGTCAGAAAGAGTCGTCCAGTTACGCTCGGCAAAGTCCACAAGGTAAGCCCTTAACCTCTTCGCAACCTTTTATTCTTCCAGTGTCCTTTGGCAACCTTTAGGTTAAGAACGGAATTCTTGCGGTCCTCCGACCGCCGGCCTTTGCGTAGATTCGTTTAGTGGCGCGGTGCGGGGACCCACGGAACATCCCGATAGGCGTCGCGCAGATCCTGCTTCAGAACCTTCCGCAGAGTTTGATTTCTGGGTAGCTCATCGACAACAACGAGTTGCTCGGGAATCTTCTGCACCATGAGATCGGCAGTTTTGAGGTAGCCAACCATTTCGGAGAATTCAAGATCTTCAGTGCCGGGGGCTCGTTCGACAACTGCGCATACTCGCTCGCCGCGATCACGATCAGGAAGCCCAATTACGGCGACATCGCCAACCTTGGGATGTTGATAGAGGAGGTCTTCAATCTCCTTTGCCGAAATATTCTCGCCCTTACGGATGATGACGTCTTTCAGGCGCCCGGTCAGCACTACATGTCCATCAGAGTCAATATGTCCGAGATCGCCGGTGCGGAACCAGCCATCGGCGTCGAATGCATCGGCATCAAGGGATTCATCGGTATAGCCCTTAAAGACCATTGGGCCTTTCAAACGCACTTCACCATCGACCCCTTGTTCGGCAACGGTGTTATCGGCAGCGACGATCCGAATAGCAATCGCAGTCACTGGCTTGCCATCGGTGTACATCAATTGCGCTTCGGAATCTTGCGGGCCGCCCTGCGCAATCATCGGGCATTCCGTCATGCCGTAACCATGGCAAACGGGAATTCCCATTTCCGCCATTACCTCGACGTACATCTCTGGGGGTTTGGGTGCACCGCCACCGGAGAGGAGCCGCAACGAAGAGATAATGGGCGTTCCCGGCTGCGTGCGCTGTTTCGCCAAATACATTTGGTAAAAGGCTGGTCCACCCCCGGCCATGGTGGCGCCCTTCCGTGAAAAAAGTTCAACTGCAGCGTCAAGGTTGAACGCCTCAATAAGCACCGCACCGCAACCGCGGTAGAGCAACATCATCAGGTAGTCAGGGCCAGCAATATGTGCATAAGGGAACGCAATTGACCCGACATCTTCAGCGGAAAGCGACAAAGCATCGGCCAAGCCCAGACCACCAGCCATGAGCGTTCCGTCAGTATGTTTTACGCCCTTCGGAGCCGAGGTGGTGCCAGAGGTGTAATAGATCCAACGGACTTCATCACCACTCGTTGGCACCGGAGGAAGGGTGTAGGGCTCTGCTTGAGGGAGAGCATCGTAGGCCTCCATCACAACTGGTTCGATCCCCAAATCCTCCGAGATTCGTATTGCCATTTCATTGAAGTCGAAACCATTCCAGTTACCCGGAGTGAGGAAGTATTCGGCTTTCGTTTGCTGAAGAATGAAACCGACTTCGCGGTCGCGGTAGATCGGAATAATCGGATTCTGCACTGCACCCAGACGAGCGAGCGCGAGCGAAACAACAACTGTCTCGATGCGAGTTGGTAACTGCCACGTCACTCGCGAACCATGATGAATTCCAAATTGATGAAGGCCTGCCGCTACCCGTTCGGAGAGGTCGCGCAATTGGCCGAACGTTATCTCTCGGTCGGACTCAATGAGCGCAACAACATCAGGAGAGGCAGCAGCACGGGCCTCCACAAGATCCCACATCGTCCTCGCCTGCTCAACAGTCTTCACATCGGTCACTTCATCCTCCTTGGATATGAACTGTTACATCTTGACCCATGCAAGGACGCTAAGGCGCAGCAAAGCACTCTCCATGACAGGATGAGGCCATGACCGAAATGATGAAGGCCTACCGACTCGTCGAATGGGAACATGCTCCCGAACTTACCGAAGCGCCTGTTCCTTCGCCTGGTCCCGGCGAGGTACTTGTTGAAGTAGCCGGAAACGGTCTGTGCCACTCTGATGTCGGCATGACACAAATGCCGGCGGTGTTTGGTGAAGCAATCGGGTGGAAGGTTCCTTTCACTTTGGGCCATGAAGTGGGCGGAAGGGTCGCTGTGCTTGGTAATGGGGCCAAAGGTTTTGCCGAGGGCGACGCGGTAGCGGTCGTCTCCCCCCATTCATGCGGACACTGTCTTTGGTGCGCTCGAGGCATGGACAACAACTGTGACGACTCAATGGTTGGTCGTGGTTACGGAATCGATGGAGGCCTTGCCCGTTATGTACTCGTGTCAAGCACTAGAGAACTCGTGCCGTTGCGTTCGCTGGACCCGACTATTGCGGGTCCCCTCACCGACGCGGCAGCAACCTCGTACCACGCGGTAAAAAGAACTCTTCCCCGCATTCCACCCGGTGGTGCAGCAGTTGTTATTGGTGCGGGCGGTCTCGGCGCCTACGCAATTCAGCACCTCGTAGCGCTCACGAGTGCACAGGTAATCGCAGTTGATCTCTCTCCCGAACGTTTGGCCTATGCCACCGAACTCGGAGCCCACGCGACCTTAGAAGGCGTTAACAGCGACACCGCCAGTGAAATTCGTAGATTGATTGGTGGCGGCGCCAATGCAGTTTTCGACTTTGTCGGGATTGACGAGACCATTTCTCAAGGACTTGCTGCCACTGAACGAGTGGGATCCTTCGCTCTTGTTGGTGCCGCCAATGGTCGTTTACGGGGTGAACTATTTGGTTCACTGCCGCGCGACGGTGAAGTTTTCTCATTCCAAGCCCCCACTATCGCAGATACCCTCGAAGTGATTGCGTTGGCAGAAGCCGGAAAATTGCGAGTTGATGTAGATATTTTCGATCTTGACCATGTTGCCGAAGCCTACGAAAAAATGGAACGTGGCGAACTTCGAGGACGTGCAGTTGTTGTTCCGAACTAGGTTCGCTCAGTCGCCGTCGGCCTTCAAGTACGGAGTGGACTGCAGATCATCAACTAACCGAAGTAGCAATCGACCAAGTTCAACACGCTCTTCTGGTGTCCATGTCTTGAGTGCTCGCGAAAGCTGGGCGCTGCGCACGTTCTCAAACCTTTGGGCCATTTTGCGGCCCTCCTCGGTAGCCACCACCAAAACGATGCTGCCATGCTGAGGACTGGGGTGCCGTTCGACCAAACCTTCGTCAACTAGCAAGCGAACCTGACGACTGACCGCTCCGGTGTCCATACGAGCTGCCTTTGCGAGATCACCCACCGGCACTGCCTCTCGGTCACTGAGTGCTCGAAGCACAGCCATTGCCTGCTGTGGCAACACCACGCGCGCGGCACCTGCCATTCCGGCATGCACACGACGACTCGACAGGAGTCGACCGAGACGATTCAAACCGAGACGAACCTCTCCTAATTGTTTTTCTATCGAACCTTCGTCAGTCATAAGACAAGTGGTTGCACTCTCTTCGCTCAGCACCGCTTAAAAACGGTCCGGTGTTGGTCGGGAACGAAATCAATTGACATCGTACCAGTGGCAACAATAGGGCCAACAGCCGAAAGACGGGCCTGATATTCGTGAGGAACTTCGGCCATGGGACTACTCGACCCCAACGGCTCACTTCTTCAGACCAAGGTTCTGTCGAATCTTGAACTAGTGGTGCAAGCCGCCAGCGTTTACTGGGAGCAGTTATTGGGAGAGCGGTCGGAAATACGGAAGAACAGTTCCGCCGGTAACGGCGTGGAATTCGACCTCAACTTTTTGACCGATCTCGGCAGCGTCGTGTTCACAACCGATCAGGTTGGCGAGAATCCACCAGCCTTCTTCCATCGTCACAATTACGGGCACATACGGGATTTCGAATTCAGGTGTTGCTGGACGCCATACGACCGTAAAACTGTAGATCTCACCACGACCGCAACTGTCGGCCCACTCAAGATTGGTAGAGACACACGAAGCGCAAAGTTGCGCTGGCGTATGAGTTGCAGATCCACAGTCGAGACACCGTTGGAAGCGAAGGACACCGTTGCGACAACCATCCCAATAGGGTCGCGAAATGGGTCCGGGGATTGGGAGCGGAATGGCCCCAGTCTGCGGGCGAAGAATCGTCATGGTCGCACCTTTCCGAGCAACGCAACATCGGTAAAAAGCGCACCGGAGCCACCACCCGTGCACATCGCAACTTCAGCGCCGACTACCTGCGCCGAGC